>VFQN01002807.1_pt1 | contig 26108 bp, 22 predicted proteins | sample 3512371 | NCBI WGS metagenome assembly VFQN01 (sample SAMN10412370, study PRJNA504923) | tailings metagenome | isolation source: Replicate 2 from Balatoc abandoned mine | place: Philippines: Itogon, Benguet | collected 2017-08-28 | reverse complement strand
TAGGAGACATTTCATCATTTCAAGTCATCTTCGCCAAAATTGGCGTGGCACTTTAGAAAAGAGAGGAAAGGATTTGTTTCTTGAATGATTAGATTATTGTTATTGTTACTCACTTTAATCATGATATCGTTCAGTCATTTAGTAGTAGCATTCCATCGAAGCTATTTTTCTTCCACAGGATTCAAAAGGATGCTCCCATCTTCTCATCGTGCGGGATTCTTTCAACTTCAGCAACTTCAACGACTTCAACCGTTCCACATGACCGGAACTGATCAGGATAAAAATTGGGAACAATATGATATTGTAAAAGTGAAGGCTAAAGATGTTCAAGTCCCACTGGACAAGTAAGTTGATCCGATTTTATATTATTGCCGTTATTCATTTTTATTAATTAGAATTGATTTCAGCTACGCGCGATCCTCAGGTCCAGGAGGACAGAATGTCAACAAACTCAATACGAAGGCTGTTATTCGGTTTCATGTGATGTCTGCTGAATGGATACCTTTAGAGGCGAGAACACGACTCGCGGCCTACCAAGCAACGAGAGTCAGTAAAGAAGGCGAATTGATTATTTCCGCTCAAGATCACCGTACTCAAAGCAAAAATAAGGATGCATGTATTCAGAAGTTGAAAGAAATGATAGCAGAGGCTCTAATTACCCCCAAAGAAAGAGAGATGTGGATAGGTCTAAGTGAGAAGACGAAAAAGGAGAGAATTGAATACAAGAAGAGACGTTCTGAAATTAAACAGAACAGACAAAGAGGTCGGGGCGGCGATGATGATTATTAAACCTTTCGCGAGTTTTTACACTGGAGAAATTTTTCTTTTGAGTGCAACTGAAAATCATAAGAAAAACTTTTTCAAATTCGTAGAGTTGTAGTTTCTCAAATACACAGATACCCAGTTTGAAATTGGAATTTGACTTTATCACTACAAACGATCAAACAATAGCAATGGACAATCCAGAAGGCAACAATGGTCCGTCTTCAACGAACGATAGCGCTCTCTTTAATCTTCAAGGCATCATTAACTTGGAACAGTTTAGTCTTTTGTTTGCACAATTATTAGAGCAAGTCGAATCACAAAATCAAAAGATTACGAAACTTGAGACACAAGTAGCTCAATGCTTAAGAATCAATGACTTTTTTGCTGAAGTTCAAAAGATTGACACCTATTTAAATAAATTAGATAAAATAACACAACAACTAGAGATTCAAAGTACCTCCACAATTCCTGGACCTGATGGAGAACTGAAAAAGTAAGTGAAATCCTAAACAAAATGTTCATCTTTTTCGACTCATTTCTTCTAACGTCTTCCTTTCTCCTTCTATTATTTCATTTAATCTATAGATTTGCTGCAGGAGAAGTTGCACAAGCAAATTTCTATCAAATTCAATCACTTGAAAAACAATTAAAATTATATACAACACATGATGAATATGAAGAACAAATGAAAAAAATTGAACAATTATTTTTAAATGGTCGTAAATATGAATATAATATTAATCAATTACATGAATTTATTACATTATTACAAAAGCAAATGATTGAACAAAATGATACATTATCAATTCATGAATCATTAATTAATAATAAATTAGATAAATCAGAATTTTCTAATTTACAATCATTAATGAAAATTATATTAATTTATGAAGAATTTAAAAATAATACAATAAAACAATTAAATGATTTAGAAGAAAATCATTTACAACATCATCAAAAGTTAGTATTACAAGAGGAAGAATTCAAGAAATGTGAGAAAAGAGTATATACGATTGAAGAACAAATACCTAAATTTGCTTTAAAAAAAGATATACATATTTTAGCAAAAGAATTAAAAGTTCATTCAGAAAGATTAGATGAATGCACTTTAATCACTCAAACAGAGAAGGTAATTCATCTCACACTCTCATATCCTAATAACATTACTTCTTCTCTCTTTCTTTCTATAGTTGATTGAACAAATATACACTATTAATGAAGCATTGAGAAATACCCAAATCTTTATTAATGATCTTAGTAATGATGTGAATACAATTCAAGATATCTTACCAACGAAGGCGACCATTGCTCAATTTGATCTATGTCTATTAAAAGAAGACTACGAAGAATTTAAATCGTCAATGCATGAAAGTTTGTCAGAGAAAGCAACATTACTGCAGATTAATGCGATTGATGGTCAGCTTCAATCGATTCATCAGAGATTGATTGAAGATGATAAGAAGATTGAAATTGCGATAAGATTCATAGATTGGTGGACAGATCGTGGTAAACTATATGAGCACAATATGAAGATCATTGATCGTCATTTAGAAGATCTTGTATCATCGAAGAAGATTCCTCGTGTTCATACAGTACATTTCCCCGAGAATCAATTAAGATTTGAGCCTGTTGATCCTATCAATGACGATAGAACTTCGGATGATGAGTATGATGTACCTGTCGTGGATCTAGCTGAATTATAAAGCTTTAGATTTCTAACTTTGGTTGTGTTGTATTTTGATGTATTAAATAGTAGGATATTCGTTTCGCTTCTATCCTTACCCTAAAGTTAAATATTGTTGTTCTTCCTGGGTTATTTAGGAAGTACCCTCGAAAGAAGAGCGAAAATATTATTTCAATGCTTTAAATAGTCTAAAAGCAGCTCAAAAAGATTAGCTCACAACGGTCTAAATCTGCCCTCTGGCTTATAACACAAAGTTCGTACTTTTCAATAGTATTAAAATTAATGGTTGATTGTTTGTAACCTCGTACTCACTTATCTTATCTTGCTATCCTCTGCCGTTTCGTCTGGGTACTGTAACGTAAAGAAAGAAAAAGATCTTCGCTGGTTGGGTTTCGTAAGGTTAGGTGAATCTCTCTGTCCACCAAAGAAATATCATCTGCACTCCATGTTCTGATCAAGATCTTTTCCAAAATGGAAGCAGTTTCGCCAATTAGCTCAATCAATTCCTACATGTTGGAATCATTTCCAGTTATTTCTGACAATCCCTTAGATTATTTATCTCACTTCACACAATTAACCAAGAGAGATAAAAAAGGATCCGCAAGATTCCAATGTCGGACATGCAGTCATACATTCGTAACTTGCGGCAAACAAAGATTACTTCAACATATCTTGGGGAATGATTATTGTCTTGCAAAGACGAAAAATGTTGCCAGTTGTGGAAAGCCGTTCGCTCCGTTGAAAGCCAATTTACTGCAAACTTTCCACGCGCGTGATGCACGTGAGAAGAAGGAGGCTCAATTTATCACTCCACTAAAGCAAGAGGAAATAAATTTTCAAGAGGAGAAGATAAATACCAACTGTGACATCAATAACGATATCACTAAAGACATATTCCAAATCTTCATGGAATTCAAGTTTCTCGAGAATATTCCTTTCTCCGAATGTAAGAGCGAAAGCTCGGATAGTGCAAGTCCGCTCATTTCGGCCCATAGTTATGATCCATTTCGGTTTCGAGGCGATCAATTAAATTATTCGCCTTCTGAGATTGGAATAGCACTATTTAACGACGAAGATGAAAGAATTATTGATTTAAATCGCGCCATCGTGAAATTCTTTCGTTGCTATGGTATTCCCCTAACAGCTGTAGATTCTTCTAGTTTTCATGAACTTATTGACGCTATTCATCATTCTGGTTCTTTCTGAAAACTTTTAGACAAATGCAAATCTATCATTCTTAATTATTTCCTGTCTTTCCTAATGTGTTTCTCCAATTTCAAACTTCTCCTTACTTTTGATTCTTTTCAGCTACTTCTTTTGTTTTCTTTTTGCTAAGATTTTGTTTCTTGTATTGTTGTATTGCTTTAGTTATCCTCTTTCAAACATGTATTTTGCTTTCTATTCATATAGGCTAGTGTAAAATGCAGCGATTCTGTCTTTTCAAATCTATCAAATGTATTACACATGCTTTTAATTCTTTTACATAATTCAGAAGGTTTAAACGAAAATGATCTACACATTGTATGCTGTAGTCTTCCCTTACCTTTCAAAATTATAATAAGCATTTTCTTTACTTTTTCTTTGTATATCTCAGTGCTTGATATTTGTGCTGGAGATAACAAAATATTCAAGTGTTGTTGTTGTTTTTCTTTTTTCTTCTTTCACTTTTGTCATTCATTGTAAGTGTAAACTGTTTTATGCAACAAGTTCAAAAAAGCCTAGGTGTAACGGCTCGAATAGATCCGTTGAAAATCATATGCTGTAAAATAAAAAGAAGGTCCGAGATTTACGTTGCGCACTGATGAATCGCAAAACGGAACTATAAAAAGCGAACAAAAATGAACGTTTTGAGAGGAACTTGCCGCAACGAACACAATTAATTCAAGCTCCACAGCTTTTAATTTGTTCAGAATTAGCTATTACCCTTGGAATGAAGTTGTAAGATGAACTTAAATCGCGTGTCTCCTCCTCACTCTCCTCACATGGCCGTGTCACCAACTGCGCATACTTTCTCCGCAGCAGAAGTGCCGAGCTCCACTTATGTTTCGCCATTTTTGAATCTAGAAGATCACGGTAATAATTGGATATCCTCTGATCCGAGATTCTTTGAAACACACTTTATTCAACTGACCAAGAGGAAGAATAAGGGTCAGGCAAAGTACCGCTGTCGTATGTGTAATCACGAGTTTACTTGCTGTGGCAAGAGAAGAAGATTACAACATATTTTAGGTGATGATTTAGTCCTGGGAAAAACGAAGAATGTTATTAACTGTCGTTGTCCTTACCTTCCTTTAAAAAATGCCCTCATTCAAGCTTACCAAGCGAACGGAACAAAGCGGCAAATGATTTCCGAAGACTTCGAAGGAAATAACAATTTTACAAGAAGAGTTGAAAGTGAGGAAGAAGAAGGGACCACTTTAGATGATTTTGAGGACTTGATTGAACATTTAAGAACTCGTTCATCTGATGGACATGAATGTACTAGTAATGAAGAAGTTCATGAAAGTATTCATACCTCAACAAGTGCTTCACTTTCCACTTCTCCCAGTAGTGATGATTTTCAATTCATGCCAAAACGAATGAGAACGGATTCATCATTGCATATCTGCAGCAGTACCGACAGTGTTTATGATCCAAGTTTAGCTGTTTCTACCGATTCAATCATGTCTGTTACCAGTCACGATACTAGTAACCTTATCGTAAATAATGTTCCTTTCTCACCAAAAGCAATTGCAGATTACAATAATCGAGTTCATTTAAACCGAGCAATCTTAAATTTCTTTTTCATCTATCGCATTCCAATTACGGCTGTTGAAAGTCAAGATTTTCGAGAATTTATGGATGCAGTTCAATCTTTGCAACAACCACCTACACCAACACAACTTAATAAGTAATAAATTTTCCATCAGTTAAGAGGTTTATTTGTCAATTGATGGGAATTCTGGGAACAAAGAAAGGAAAAATGTTTACGGGAAATCTTTTCCTTTTATATATACATAGCAAACTCCTTACAAACTCTTATTTCTTTCTTCAATTTCCCCCCCTCTTTCTCGCTTCTTTTCGATTACCTTTAAATTCTCTTTTTTTTTTCATACAATCAATTAGTTGCGATCATATTATATTATATTCATTTCACCCGTTTCCTCTTCGACGTCTCCTTTTTTGTTTACTCTTCGTTTACTTTTCGTTTACTTTTCGTTTGATAGCAATTGAATTTGCCCTCTTCTTGCTCATATACGTTCTATTCGTTTGCTTTGTATGAATTTCTGGTATTTGGTTGTCGTCTGTATATTGTAGCTTTTACTTCGGCCTTTTCGTCATCATATGAAAGTGATATTTACTGAAACTCGTCTCAGCTCACTTTCTTTCTTTTTTTGTCTCTTGTTTATATATAGTCCTTTTTATCATACTGAAAGTGATGTTTACTGGCTCATCTTAATAACGCGCACTTTCTTCGTTTTTTTCTTTTCGTCTCTTGTTTGTTTATATATATAACGCTTCGTCCTGGCTAAATGAATGGCGTAGGATTGACACCTGTCAACCTCGCCTCTTCGTTTTTCATGTCGAGAAAAGTAGGTAACATTAAAATGATTAAGGCTGGCTTAAGGTATTGAATTTAACTTCTAATTTAACAATCTTACATAATGAAATTTTTGAATTTTCCCTCTCTATCTCTCTATGCTTTTGTCATGTTGTGTTTCTTGAAGACAGAATCAACCTCTGACGCAATTTTATCTACAACTCTCGTCTTAATCGCTCCAATGGTTGCATCATTATTTCCTTTGAGCCTTGCGTTGATCTCCACGATAATATTACCGCTGTTGAAACCTGTCGCAGCGACGATCAAATCTCTATCTTTACTTTCTATATCAACATCATTTTGTAAACACGTCCTAACATTTTCAATGATTTCTGGGAGAAGACGAATTTGATTCTCCTTTACTGTAATTATTGTTCGAAAGAGACGATATGGGGTCCGACTCCAATTTATTACCTCTCCTTGTATGAAATTAGCATTTGGGACAGTGATCGTGCTATCATCATCACGACGAACTTTCGTCGATAACCAATGTATATTTTCTATAAATCCTTCTTCTTTGGAATTAGGTAATGTAATTTTTTCATTAACTCGAAATTTATCTTGTAAGCGAAGTAATAGTCCACCAAGAATATTCTCCATCGTACTTCTTAACGCTAATACAAAAGACGCCGATCCTAACCCACCCAAAGCGAAGATACTTTTAATACCAACTCCAAACTGTGCAGATAATGTTTGCAACGATGATATTGCAACAATTGCCCAAATAACAGCTGATGTAACCTCATCAGTGGTCTTCTCTTGTATTAAGTCTCTCTTCACCTTGTTATTCCTTTGCACTTTCCAATAAGATCGACGAAGTCTTGACGATACCCAATCTTTGAAACGTGTTAAAAATGATCCTGTTATAATTGAAAAAGCAATATTTGAAAAGAATTGCGGGAAATTGCTTTTAATATGGAATTGAAATCCAAGAAAAGTTAAAAGAATAGTTATAACATCAATGACAAACAAAACGATTGGGAAAAGAATTAATAATTTGATAGGTTGTTCCATACGTCCAAAAATTGAATCTTTATAGCTAACAAATTCAAATTCAAATTCACCAATAAATCTTTGTTTTAGCTTGTATAATTGATCGAGTAATGGCTTGTAGAAGTACCAACAAGCTCCAATTATAAAAATATCACTCAAACTAACTAGACTGCCAAGTTGAGTGAAAAGTTGTCCTAAAGACATTGTACAGCGTTTACCAGTGAGAAACTGTTTGAAGTTTAACATAAGGGAAGAAAGAAGAGGAGAGTGGCGCATGATGCCGGCTGATCCATGAACAAGATCATCAACAGAGATTCTGCCATCGCGGTTAGCATCCAATGGTGAAAATAGCTCGACTGGCATAGATGTTGATTGAAGAGATGGTGCTGTCTTGAAACAACTTGGTCTGCTCAAAATTGGATGACGCTGAAAAGTTTGACAATTAATAACCTGAAACAAAAGAATCCAAAGTAACTGGAAAGCAAATTTTATCATATTTACTACATCAATAGACAATATAGCACACAATACCAAGGCTTTATCAACTATATCGAGCTGTTTCAAAGTAATAATGGTATACTAGTAACGAATCTTCTTCAATGAAACTGCACCATTCATTTCTTTATTTTACTTCACAGTTCGAAAGATACTCACACAATCCAATCACACAGAAACATCATCATCACTTATTATTAATTCATTAACAAACAAATAAGACATATTACCCTGAAAATATGACAAGATTAACTCATTTATGCCGTGTAACTCATCGAGCATGTAATGCTTTATCACCTATGGTGACAGCATTTTATCAAACAATTAATAGTGAAACATCTAAGCATAAAGCGGATGCTTCCTTTTTTACCATTGCTGATGGTATTGTTCAATATTTATTAGTAAATCATTTATTTTCAAATGGTCGTTTTTTAAATATTGTTGGTGAAGAAGATGATAATAATGTTCAAATTAATACTGCTCCATACACTGTTGATGATTTAACTGTGCCTACAGAGTACAACACTTTAATTGACCAAGCAAAGAATTCATTAAATGATCTTTCAACAGAATTTGATTCTTTCAACTATAAAGATTTAACTGTATTTATTGATCCGATTGACGGAACTCGTGAGTTTTCTACTGGTTTAGGGAAACAGTGTTCTATTTGTATTGGCTTCGCTAGTGATGCAGGCAAGCCAGTTGCTGGAATTGTTTATCGTCCAATTACCAAGCCTGAAACCTTTGCTATGGGTGCCGCTTCCGAAGGATTTACTGAGTCTCATTTAGATATTCCTGCTGTCCCAAATCATACAGGCTTTCTCACATCGAATGGTGGGGTCTCGCCATTCCTCGTTCAACTGATGTCCAAATTAGGATATCAACGTGTTCCATCTGGTGGAGCGGGAAATAAAATGCTTATGTTATTAGAAGGAAAAGGCGGTGCTTATATTCAAGATCGTGGAGTGAGTCGCTGGGGTAAGTGTCAATTCTTCTCTTTCCATGTTTATTTTCGCCTAACTTACCTGTTTATAGACACCTGTGCCGCCCAGGCAGTGATTGAAGCTCATGGAGGTGTTCTTGCAAAGCTTACTTCTTTTGTTAACGGTGATCGTGATTGGAAGCACTATACTTACCTCAAGTCCAGCTCTAATCTCGATTTCGAAGCAAATACTTCAAACTTAACACCTTTCAACTCGAAGGACAAGAAGGCTATCAAGAAAGGTGATCCACCTCGTATTGGCACTTTAGAAGAGTTTCAAGCTTATTCTAATATTTGTGGTTTGATTGCATTGAGTCGTGAAGGCTTAGCATCAGCTGAGAATATTTTCAATGCTGTGCAAGAGGTGAAAGTGACCCATCCCCCTTCCTATGATTAAATAGTAATAATATTGATGAAAGACGTTTAGAAATTAATTCGTAGAGTGGATTAAGGCTTTAGTCATTAAGAGTAGTTGATAGTCATTGCATTTTGCGATTATAGGTAGACAAAAGAACAGAAAGAAAATTTGCTTTCATAAAGAATATAAGGATTGTATGATCTCATCTCCCTTTCTTTGAAACCCATTAGATCACTTAATGGAGGCAAGATTGCGATTCAGCTCATTCAAAGTTTCTTCAAGTTCTTGATATCGCTGCTGTTGACTCAGAACTTGCTGTTGAAGTTGCGATATCTCTTTATTCTTCGCTTGGATCATCTTACGAATCTTATCATCGATTTCTTCTAATTTTTTCTGATGCTGCCTATTCATTTGTTGAATTTGTTTCTCTTGCTGGCTTTTGATTTGATTTATCTTTTCCCGCAATCCTTCGATCTCCTGAAGTAACGAATTATTCTGAGTAAGTAAATCTTGGTTCTTTAGCTCTAAATCTTTCTCTAGAACAAGCCTAATTATTAAAGGAATTATTCTTTGAAACTTATGCTAACCTCGGGAAAACATTACTTCAATTTTGTCTTGCAATGATGTTAACAAAACAGTTAATTTCCTTTCAGAGAAATAAATTCAAATCATAAAGATAAAGATAAGAATCGTCTTACTCATTTTCCGCTTTCATAGTATCTGTAAGATCTTTATACCTTTGGTTGCTAGCCTGCAGATCTTTTTCACGATCGGCGATGTTCCTTAACGCCTCTTTATACCTATAGTTTTTAAGAAATATGAGGGAAAAAGTCAATACATAAATTAACCAAAAACATACTCAGAAATCTTCTTTTTATGGCTTTCTTCCATCTCAATAAGTGCTTTCTCGATAAATTTCTCAGCTAGTTGTTTGGCTTTTGACAGATCATTCGCTTCTTTCTCTTTCAGAACTTGCTTCAATTTTTGCTCTAACTTTCCTAATTTCGATTCATAAGTCTGTTTAAATGTTTCATAGCTCTTTTCTTCCAAAAGCTTATGATTCTCCTGTAAAAGTGCTATTTCATGTTTGAAAGAAGATTCTCTTTGATGGAACTCCTCTTCCCTTTTCGCTATCTCAACATCATGCTGATTTTTCAACAAATTTATCAATTGTTCTTGTTTCTGATTGGCTAGACGATGCTGTTCCTTCATAAACTCATTCTCCTCTGTTAAGCGCTGGTTTTTCTCTGCGAGTTGACTAAAGAGCTTTCGACGTTCTTTCCGCAGATCAAGCATTTCCTCAATCAAACTGTTCTCTTTACTACTTCTTATCCCTGCTGTTCGCATGTGTTGCAAGAGCAATTGCTCTAAATCCTCAATTTTCTCCATCAAATTCTTTCCAAAAGATGAAAGAACTGAGTCTTCAATTTGCAATGATAAAAGTTAAATATTTGAAAAATCATCTTTTTGTAATTTTTCTTTTTCCTTGTTTTCTTTGTTCATTCCTCGTTTTGCTTTAACGATGAGGATCTTAATTAAGGGAGGTGTTTGGAAAAACACTGAAGATGAGATCTTGAAAGCTGCGGTGATGAAATATGGCAAGAATCAGTGGGCTCGTGTTGCCTCTCTTCTTAGTCGAAAGTCAGCAAAACAATGTAAAGCCCGTTGGTATGAATGGCTTGATCCTTCGATCAAGAAGACTGAATGGTCAAGAGAGGAAGAGGAAAAACTTCTTCATCTTGCGAAGTTAATGCCTAATCAGTGGAGATCTATTGCTCCGATGGTTGGTCGAACTGCCGGTCAATGTATTGAACACTACGAACGATTGCTTGATCAAGCCCAATCAGAATCCTCTGCTCCAACAAATGTTGATGATCCTCGTCGTTTGAGACCAGGAGAGATCGATCCCACTCCAGAAACGAAGCCAGCGCGTCCTGATCCTATTGATATGGATGAGGATGAGAAAGAGATGATATCCGAGGCTCGCGCTCGTCTTGCGAATACCAAGGGAAAGAAAGCAAAGCGCAAAGCTAGAGAAAAGATGTTAGAGCAAACTCGCCGTTTGACCTTGCTACAGAAGCGAAGAGAGTTGAAAGCTGCTGGTGTTGAGAGTCGTCTTTCTGTCTCAAGAAAGAGAAAATTCATGGATTATGCCCGTGAAATTCCTTACCAAAAGGTTCCTCCAGTAGGATTTTATGAAGTGGGCGAGGAAAATCTGGAAGCGAAGAAGATGGCTCTGGATCCAAGTGTCTACGGACAAGAGCTTTCGAAGATGGAGGGTCGACATGCACAAGAGGAAGAGGAGAGAGATCGCAAAAAAGATCAAAAGAAGCTCAAAGACATGTTTAAATCCAATGCCCCTGATGCTTTGAGGAAAATAGCTGAAAGTGCCGATATTCCTGACGTTCGTCGAAGAGTTCCTTTACAACTACCTGAACCGCAAATTACTGAGAATGAATTGCAGCAAATTGTGAAATTGAGCAAAACTTCCGTGATGGGTCCTCCTGAACGTTTACCTGGATTCACTGGGACTCAAGCATTGATTGGAGATTATTCAGAAGCCTTGCGTCCTGTCAGAGCGCCTGTTAGAACTCAACAACAGGAAGACATTGTAATGCAAGAAGCAAAGAACCTTATCGCTTTGAGGGAAATGACTCCTTTGACTGCTCATGAAGTGCCTGAGTTATATGAAGGTACTGGCTTTGCTGGTGTTGCACCTCGCAAGGTTGCCAGTGCCACGCCTAACATCCTTTCCGCTTTAACTACTCCTAAAGTACCTGGCACTCCCTCCCTCTCTGATTTGGCGACGCCGAGATCTGTCGCTGGTTCAATTTCGAAGAATTCATCGACCAATTCCCTTTATATTCGTGATCAATTCGGTTTAAATGCCTCCAATGCAGCCTCGAGTGATAATCAATCAGTGGATTTCTCTGTTAGTGACGTCTCCACAGTTTTCTCTCGCACTGAGCGAAATCGGTCTAAAGCCGCTCAGCAACAGCTGTTAAATCAACTGAAAGGGTTGCCTGAGCCTGAGTATACGTATGAGGTAGCGATTCCTGATATTTCCAATTTTGAAGAAGAGGAAGACGTTCGATACCGCGGTCCTGAAGATGCGGAGGATGTTGAAAAGCGCCGTCGACGACAGTTGGAGGCGGCTCGACGAGAGGAAATGGAACGCAGATCTACCACCTTGAAGAAAGGATTGCCTCGGCCAGCCTCTATTGTTGATTCCGCTTTTAGCATCGTTGACGGAGAAGGACATCATCTCTCGAAGGTACTTGCAGAAGAAAAGCAGAAGAATCCTGAAGCAGAACTTCCTTCCTCAGAGGATTTACTTCTTGCACAAAGTCTAATCTATGAAGAAATGCACAAGATGGTTCTCTATGAGGAATTGAAGTATCCAAACGATCAGTATGGTTCCTCCGCTATTAAGAGAGTAGTCGAAGCTACTTATGATGATATAGAGTATGAGATTATGCCGAAAGATGAACTATTGTACGCGCAAGAATTAGTGCAAGAAGAAGTGCAGAAGCGACAATATGTCATGTCTATGATTGATTATGATTCTTTTACTCAATCTTGGGATAAGGCTCATGAAGATTTCGTATTCGTCCCTACATCTTCTTCGACTTCTTCCTCGTCCTCAAATCTGGGAGTGTGGAAGCATGCAGAAAACGAGAAGGAAAAGGTCGCGTCATTTGCCCTGAATGTACAAACTTTGCAATCTCGCTATGAGAAGAATGTGAAAAAGATTAATAAATTGGAGTCAAAGTTGCAAATTCACACGAATGGTTATAGAATGAAAGGTCAACAATTTCAGAAGACCTTACAAAAGGACATTGAGGAATGGAACGGAGCTTATACCAACTACCACCAACTACAACAAATTTATCAACAAGAGATTCGTGCAGCACAGATTCGTTATGAGAAGCTTAAGAATGAGGTCGAGGATATCGAAGCATTAGAGAAAACGAGTCAACAAGAATATGTCGATGTGTATAACTATGCTCGTCAAATCGGATTGATATTGGATTAAATTACTATGCTTGAATGCGAATTCTGTTTTGTAACTTTTTAATGAAAGCTACTTAAGCGAGGCACCAAGCCAATCGTTCTCCAAACATGAAAAACTTTAGTTCGAAAAAATGCTTTATTAAGATTAATCTGTAATGAAACAACAAAGAAACAACTATAGACAAGGGTTGAAACTAACTTCTAATAAGTATTTTTGTTTAGAAGAGGGAATCTTCGACTCTTAGGTATTCACCAATATCACTTTGATGGAGGACAACAATACCAGTAGGATCCAAATCACCACAATATTCTGTTGGTTGAGCAGCAATTCCAAATCCTAATGGTATATTTTGTGAATTATAAACAATAACACCAGCATATTGCGGAGTGTTTTCAGTAATTTTTGCTAACATAGTTTTAGTGACATGATTACCATAAAGGAATGACATTTCTGCACCACTTTTAATCCATACTTTATATAAACTATATTGTGATAAATAATCTAAACAAGTAATATTTAAATGAAATTTTTGATGACTTTTTGTAAATTTACCAAAACAGGTACCTATTGATAATAATGAATCACGTTGAACATTTGATGATAATTTTAATTGTTTTTCTGATATATAATAGACACGATCTTTCATTAAACGAAATGTATAAATTTCATCTTTACGATCAATTAATTTTTGTATATTATTACCAATATATAATTGTAATTTTTCAAAGAATAATCTCATCTCTTCATCATTTAATGGTCTCATGATTTTTCACTGATTCCTTGTTGGTGATTTCGCAAAGATAACAATGAAAAGAACGTTTCAGCTTCTTTTTCTGGAGAAAACAGTCTTCAGATTGCTTTGAATCGTCCAAAGAATGCAATATCAAAACTAGTCTGTGATGAATGGTTCAATCTATTTTATCGAGAATCGACCTCAATTACGCAATTGCCTAATTAACTCTTGTTGAAAACAGACAAACAAAACAAAGAAACAAACAAGTAAAATAAACGGAGAAAATAGAACACAACAAACTTTAGTATATACAAGAAAAGAAAGCAATGGGATCCTCTTTTCACGGAAACGTTCATTTCAGTCGTCTATAGATTCTAGATTTTGTAACCTAATTATTAAAAAATTAATCGTAATCTTATCAAGAGCAACTTTTATTTAGTGCCCTCTTTTGGGGGATTTAGGGGCATTTTTGATCAAATCTAAAACATCTTTATGATGCTCAAGTAGATCGGGATGATTTCTAATCTTCTCAATGAGTCGATCTCTTTCCATCCTCAGATTGTTTAAATCTGCACCTACTTTCGCTTTTATTGTACTTTGTTCTTGAGTTTTCCCCGGCATGGTTCGGTATTGCTCCTCAACTCTTTCTATAGCTTGAATAATGTGTGAAAGTGCTTGCTTTTGGAAGGTAACGCTGCATTGCTCGAAAGTAGGCTCAGGTAAATCTTTGCAAGTATCAGCTGGCTTCCATGCTTTCTGCCCTTTAGGCAATTTACCATCATCTCTCATTAAATTAAAAATTACCTTTCCAGTAGGATCGCGACAAGGGATTCGATAAAGATCATTGATAAGGTTGGGGTCCGGATAATAAGATCCATCCCATTTTGGTGTATTTGTGTGAAACGCAGAAATGGTGTATTGTTTGGAATTCATTGGAAGAGATTTTTTAAGATCAATAGCTTTCTGATACGCTCGAATATCGAATGTTCGAGTTTTCTTCAATGACGATTTGGATGGAGAAGGTGCTGTCTTCGCTCTCGTTGGAGGACTGTGTTGATTTACATGTCGCATAGTTTTGATAGATCGAAGCAAATCATGGAATCCCACAGGATGTAGACCAAATTCATAAAATCGAAATGGTTCTGGTTCATTTTTCTCTTTCCTTTGACTTAAACTTAGGTTATTGTATGTTGAATTCAGTGAGTAATCAAAACCTTGCACTGGCTCATCATCATCAGATTCTTCTTCCAAAAATAAAGGCTTCACGGTTTCTCCAAGGTCATTTTGAGGGTTTATCTCTGTCATCTCATTTGGTTCGTTCATCTGTAAGACCTGCACAATAATTCTCAATCCGCTGTTGTGGCAACGGTTACGTTTTTCTTAAAGTTTCTACGGCGTCAAATAAAACAAAGAACGTTCCTTACAAAAAAGCGCTTTTAAAGACGTTTCAAATTCGATGTCTTGAAAAAGAAATAGAATTCGTTTTAGTTAATAATTTTGAAACATGGAAGAGATAATTAATCCAACAACAGACTTTAATAAACAGTTAACAACACAATATTTTATAAAGAATGAGATTTTCTTGCCGAATCCATTTGATGATGGTAGAACAACAGTTATTAATAATGAAAAGCTATCACAGTTTTTAGAAATGCTTCAAAAGCAAGTGTTTGAGATTAATAATCAAGTTACTGCGTGTGTGTCAGAAGATCTTTATCGACAAGAAATTCAAGAAAGATATGAATTGACAAGGAAAATGGATTCTACCCTGCTAGATATTAATTATCTAAGAGAATACATCTACTATGGTGATCCACAGAATAAGGTTACTGGGATGGTTGGAGCGGCAGGTGGCAGCAAAGATAAAACTCAATTTCTTATTGGAGAAATAGAGAACTTGAAAATGATGATGAAACGTGTTGAGAAGCAACAATATGAAGGGTTAGACTTGTTTCGTAGAGTGAAGAAATCAGAGAATCACATCGTTACATTAGCAAAATTAATTAATGAAAGAATTGAAAAGGAAAAGTTCATGTCATTACAAATAGAAGAATTACAAAATCAAATGAATGAAATGAAACAGCAGATTGAGTCTAATCAACAAAGTAATGAAAAGAAACAACAAGAACATCATGACAGAATTAGTGAGATTGAATTAGCACTAGAGGAAGAAGAATTAGAACAAGAGGCAAGTGTGCAAGAATCTAAAAGTTTAATGAGATCGATGTCAATCAGTATTGGTGATCTTGAGGAAGATCTGAGAAAGCGCCTTCAAAGAGGATCAATGGATGCTGATGATAATAGACCTGAGCGAACAGGCTCTTTGGATGTCCAGAGTTTTGATTTGCAAGATAATCCCGTGAGTATGAAGGCAATAGAAGTTCCTGAATCCCCAAAAGGTGGTTTGAGAAGTAACCGGGCAACTTTTCTGTCGCGGAGAGAAGATGATGAGAAACCAGATCGAGTAGCAAGGACGAAATCGGTTTCATTCAGTGCAAGATCCTCTGTTGATTTTGGAGCGCTTAATCTCCAAAATTTACCGATTAAGGAAGAAGAAGAAACTGCAGAAGTGCAAGACGAGAAGGAGGAAGAGAAACATGATCGACCTGAACAAACTGTCCTTCAAGCCGTGAACAGCCCCCCAACCGAGAAAGAAGAATCCCCTCCTCAAAAACGACAAGAAGTAATTTTAGCATCTGGCCGTGTTGTTGATCGAAGTGATTATCCTCACGAAGGGCTCTTAAGACTAATGTCGAGAAATAATTCCATTCGAACTACTTATCCATCCCAACCTTCTTCAACACGCTCTTCTATGTATCTACCCACCCCACAAAATCTCTTCCATCGACAAAGCGCTTATAACAATGATCGTCGATCCTCTCGACGTCAATCACGTTTAAAATCAACAACAACAAACTTAGAACTATTAGAGTTTTTGAAAACTCAATATTTTGAAAAATTACAAAATCTTGAATTACAATCCTATCTAGTACAGACTCAATTAAAACAATTTGAAGAAAGATTTACAATCTTTAATTTGACACATTTAAAGAAAATATTATTAATTTTTTCTAATTCTTATTCAAAACAAATGAAAAAATTAGCATTTCATAAATTATTAATGAATAAATTATCATTTGATCAAAGAAAAAGAGAAACATTATTACGTAATTGTACAATTTTTGTGAATCGTTTATTGAAAACTACAATACGATATAATTTTAAAAAATGGAAAAGAAATGTTCAACGATTAATGAATGGTGAAAAAATGAAATTATGGTTAGTTGCTCGTTTAGAGAAATGGTATGAGCATGTGAAGCCTAATTTAAAAAATTACTTAAATCGTTGGAAAATCTTTACAATTGCATCGTATCGTGCAGCTTTATTTACTGGCGAAGATGAAGATGATATTGATGCTTTTAGAAATGCTAATAATCAATATTTCCTAAGTAAGTTATTTTTCTCTAGACGACCTCTCACTATAATCGCTCTACTCACTTTTGTACAGGTTTAAGACAAACATTACTGAATCGAGGTGAATTTAATATGGAAGAATTAAAACAAAATGCTTTACAAGATATGAGAAGTCGTTGGTCATCCGCTGATCGTAAAGCAAAAGAAGAAGAAAGATATAAAATGTTTGAAGATCGTATATTAATGAAAATGGATGAATATTATAATGAACAAATAGCAACGGAAAAAGATAAATATAATAAATTAATTCTTACAATTAAAGAATTACATAAAGAATTTAATCTTATGAAAAAAGATTTATCACGTATATTAATACAAGTTGGTGATTTTGAACCATTATTTCAAGAAAAGACTGAAGTAATCATGAATAAAGTATTAACAAATTTAAATAATTATAAATCGCAGTATATTATACAAATGACTTATATGAAAGAAAGTATAGATGAACAAGTCCAACAATTAATACAAAAGCAAACATTCTTTCATGAACAATTAACAATATTACAAACAATGAAACAAGATTATGATGACAATACTATCCCAATGATGAAACAATATCAAATCAATTTTAATCATATAAATGATCAATTAAATCAACATCAAACGACTTTTCAATTATTAAAACAAGAGAATGAATTAAAAGATAATACAATTTTAACAATAAGTGAGGTGATTAATAATAATCAAAAAACAAATGAGAAATCATTAAAAGCATTAGAAAATCATGTTGATGATAGTAATCAATTCTTTAGTGAAGAAATGGTATGGATGAAAAATTTAAGTAAAAATATTCATCAATCATTACAAGATTTTAAAGTAATTTATGATACATATGTGACAAAGACTAATAAAACAATTGATGTGATTTTATCGGGTGAATCAAGTCATGAACAATATCAGATTCTGATTCAAACTGTTTGTCATTACTATAAACAGTATGAATTCTATCAATTAATTCAAGTTCAGCAGATTGTTCTTATGAAAGAAGTGACAGAGGAACAGCAACGATTAGAGGCACAACAAGCACTACTGGATCCACACAACACGACTGAACCAAAGCAAGCTCCACCTCCTCAAAGTAGTTCGAACAATGCTTTACAGAAGAAATTGAAAATCTTAAATGAGATTAAAGAGAAATATTCTCAACAGTTTGTTCATGAGCAACGTAAGAAGATATCTGATGAATTAAGTGAAGCAGTCAGACGTCTTGCCTTCTATGTTGTAGTAAAATCTGATAATTACGTTACCTCACATTATATATTGAATCAAATATTAAAGGTGAATCATACTTTCAAGTTTGGTGATGAATATCAACAACCACCTCCAATCAACGCCACTCAAACAACGAATAAAACAAATGCAGCAACTCGTCCACACTCAGCAAATGCAACGATGAGTAAACTGAAGACATCAAAACTCCCTCCTAAATCCCCTGATAAGTTTACCTCAACGCCTGGGCGAGCAAAGACAGTGTCCTATGCCTTTGATGACAATGAAACAACCAATGCCAAACTCAATAAAGTTGTCAGTACTCATCTCTACACATTTAATAACGAGAATTTGTCAATCGACAGCATTCGTAAGCAATATAGACAAAAGATTCGAGAAGAAATTGAAAAGAAATTATCAGCTAAAGATGATAAACAATTATATCGATCGTCATTCTCTTCTGCATCAAGTACAACGATTGGAGGAAGTGCAGCGGATTTAATTATGTTAACCAATGCTAATATCCCAATGATTAAAGAAATACGTGACAAATTTATTTCACAATTTATGAAAATGTTAGAGATTACATTAGTTAGTTTCCCAAAGATTCCTTTCTTTCATGGTATTAACTCTACGCTCAGAACGAATAGTATCTTCCCTGCTACTTCAGGTGTATCAGTGCCTTTAGAGAACTGTCTCGCTTGTGATCGTCCTTTAATCGACGATTGGAAGGGTCAAGGTATGAAGGATAATCGAAGACCAAGAAGTGCATCTCACATAACTTCGACATATCATCATAATCCTTTCCAAGGATTTGTTCAAAATACGTTTACACAAGGCAATCACAATAATAATACGAATAATTCTTTCCTGTTTCCTATTATCTCACAGCAAATGTTTATGCCAGTGGCTTTACCTCCAAATCAATTCACTTCAGAGACAAGTGAGCATACAAGATCGGCGGAGTATCTTCAGCAAATACCAACAGTAACAAAGAGTCATTCTATGGATAGTCAACAGTCAATTCTTTCTTATAGTCAAACTGAAGGAGATCTGAAGACTACTGCCAAAAGTAAAAGCTCGAACAACAATACGAGTATCAACCGCTCTCTCAGTCGAAGCATTAGTGATGACAATCAATCGATTCATCAATCTGCTTCATCACATGAGTTGGTCTTAGACGAGACTCCTACTGCCAGTGCTAAACTGACAATAACACTGAAAGGAAAGCGAGATACGGTAGAGCGATCGCCTTCACCTTCTTCCCCAGGAAGATTATCACAGAAAATTGGATCTCCTCAAAGTCGACCTCATGATAGAGTGATGGATGAGTTTACCACTCGAACTACTCTCTCCCCTACGAACAACGGCAGAGAGCTGACTCTGCATGCTCATTCCATCATCGAGAGCTACTCGCAAGTGCAAGCCCACGCGACATTACCCCTCTCAGAGCACATAGATGCGAGTAGTATTCCATTCATAGCGGAGGCAACTATCCCAGCACTAAACTCTGAAGTACTTGCAGATACATTGGCTTATCAGTTTCCGAAAGATGTTTCAATAAGACCAAAATATTTAGAGAGCTCGATAATTGATAGCTTAACTCCTGAAATAAGCCTACAATCCAGAAAGATCTTTGGTAAAGAAGAAAAAGAGACTTAATGATGTTTTGAAAGAAAGAATTTATCATTAGTTAATTAGGTTTGAAATATCTATATATCTTATTTATTGTTTTCGGGCCTAATAATAGAAGATGAACGAACAAAAAATAATATTATATGCTATTAAGACAAAACAAAACAAAAAGAAACAACGAAGGATATATTTATATATAACGTGCCACCAAAGCTTCTTGCTAAGAATGAATAATTGTAAGAAAGACAATTCACTAGATAAACTATACTACTTAGAAAAGAAAGAAACACAACACCACCATTCAACCAATCAATCAATTCATATTCATTCCAACAAACTCGCAGCGACAATACTATCAGACATAAATAATTCACTGGAACAGGAAATTAAAATAAACGATAAACATTCACCGCTTGTGGTATAATAGATAATAATAAGAATATAAACAATAATAATCCCAATTACTCTTTGACTTTACTATTGACAATTCGATAGACATGTCCGATCGATGAATATCCTGCAGTAGATTCTCATTAAAATCCATGAAAAGAGTGTTAAATCAGAGTAAATCCTCTTAATAGGCATAATCCATTGTTCATGGTCACATTTTTCTTTATTTTCTTTTTTTGTTCTATTCATACGAAAGCTCTTCTAATCTTATTACCATGACCTTTATAACTTTTTTTTAATGTACTTGAAAGCAATAGATCTAATAATTCATTGCAAACAGAAGTATAACGGGGCTGTCTCTGCTTTCTAAAATGCATCTGACAACGAAGGGGAAAGCTAAATAAATAAATTGTTAATAATATTATTGGGTGATTCTTTCCTCTTCCATCTGAAAGATACTTGCGAAAAAGCATTCATCATTAGAAGTGGAAAGAAAATCACTGAGACAGGAAGTTGATAAAGCAAGTGCATCATCGACATTAGTACTAATGGAATCTTTAGGATCGAAGCAATCTGGTAACGCGAAAAGATCTTCGATCAAGAGCTTTCGACAACGTTTGTAAACTCTATCATTGATCTCGTAATCAAACTTCTCTTCCACTGTCTCATTTTCACAACTCATCGCTCTTTTGCGAGGCTTTCTTGAAACAAGATTGTTTCCACTTAATACACTCATCATCTCCATGAAAGGATCCTCCTTCCTCCGACTAGCTTGAGAAGTGAGTGAACTGGAACTGGTGGAGGTGGAGCAAGAAGGAGCGACAGAGAGGGATTGGAACTTATGGGTTAACAATTCAACTTTGGCGGTCATTTTAACAAATAAATCAAGTGGTCGATATAAGATGAACTTCAAGTCGAGATTGGGAATAAATTATATGCGAGATGGAAAGAATCAAACCAATGAACGACAAAGGAAGAAACACTGACGACTTATGCAATCAAAGAAATCAATAATTCTAAATGAAGGATGATATCACTGACAAGAAAGCATACATCAAAGGGAAATGAGTGATACAAAGAGTTGTTTTAGGTATCATACATCAGATAATGAAAGTTGCACTTAATTCTTCACTGTTGCTGACTTTGTTTTCACAGACGCTGATGCAGGGTAGATTCAATTCAACTCTCTTCGAATTCTAAGGAAGGTAGGAAGGAATAACAAGTGATGTGATGAAAAATTCTTTATGAATCACTTTTTCGTTCTTTCTTCTATTCCATTCGAATAGTTGTAGCGGAGTGAATTATGGTGTAAAGGAAGGAGTGCCAACAAAGCACAATCAAGTGAATCACTCTTTAATCACTCTCTGCCAGAAACCCTTTGTATCAAGAATATTCAACTCTGTCTAATTTGATTTACCTTGAAGATCAATCCAACGCATGTTGCCACCCTTCGCTTTTGCACAATGAGTCATAAAGACCATGCGTCATTTGAGTGGTGAGTCACTCAACTTTTCAACTTGAGGGAAGTAAGATATCGAAGTTTCTAGGAAACCTTCCAAAACACGAAATTCGAAATTGAAGTGCAACTTCAATCGAAAATTCAAAAATTCAAAAAAAGTGTTTCGCACTTTTCCTAATAATTTACAGCACACAGGAGCATTTGATCTTTCGTCATCAAACTTGTCACTTTACCATTGAGATTGGGTCTGAATCCTGAAGAGATTAATCAGGCGGAATGGGTCCTTGATCAAACGTTCGATAAATTGTGTATAGATTGCAAGAATCAAGCATTGCACCGCATGGCAGAATCAATTCCTCCTTCAAAAATGTTAATTCTCGAAACAATTAATTACACAACACACCAACGAGCCAATATCACTGAATGAACGGTGCCAGCTTTTCAAGACACCTTTAACTCACAGTTTCGGTGCCACAATACCTCGTTACACTACAAAGGTCGATTCATCCTGGATGATTATCATTAGTGGTACATTAGCCAGCGGTCTAAGCCATGACTATCGGTACGCGAATTATGATTCAGCGAGCATTCGCTCCACTCGCGTGTTAGCAGTACCTGTACTGGCTTTTCATGGATTTACCTTCAATCGACGGTACATATCTTTACTCCCTACAAGAATTTTTTGAGATACAGGGGGCAAGGGACTCGGTTTCTGGAGTTTGGGTTGTTGAGTGTTTTGTGCTTCCAACCTTAAATCACGATCATTTCCGGTCAAATGTCACTCAGTAGTGGGATCCCTCAGTTCCTTGGGTTTCGGTAGTGGAGAATGGGGTTCAAATCAAGGGAGAGTACAAATCATCACTATCAAATGCTTTCTTTGTGGCATAAATTGTTTTTTACTGCTGTATGTCGCTCTTGTTTATTTTGAGTATCTCACTTCATACATTATCTTTGATTTTCTCCCTCATATAAATCAACATTTTCATATTGTTTTTTTTTTTTTTTTTTCTCAGAATCTCAACGGAACAAACTCAAGTGAAAGAATTATAAATCGAAAAAATGAAGTGAGGAAAACACAAACAGAAGGTCGAGGAGGTGTTCTGTATGTTATTCAGAAGTGTTCGTTGTTGTTTGTAGTGAATGGGAGTCAAATCCCTAGATTTGGGGAAAAAGAAGCTTCTTTTTTAGGAGTACGTACTCGAATAACAGCGAGTGAATACCAACTCAAGAACAATCATTAATAATTAATGGCAAGAAAGGTCCACATCTGTATCATTGAGAGATTCTGACGAGCAAGATGACTGAAGCTACGAGAGAAGTTAGAGATCGAAAGAGTGAAGTGGAAAAGGATGATGATCTTTTTGCATGGACGGAAAGATTAACAGTTGTTGACTATGAGAAGGAGTTAATGAGAAAACGAGCTCAATTATTGTATAAGTTAAAAGATCCGATTATATATCAAGAGTTTATGGATTTTATGAGTTTTAGTAAATCGAGTCGCATTGTCTTAAGTTTGAATTGTCTTTATACTCTTATTCTTCTGCCCCCGATCATTGCCAATCTTCTCTTAGGAAGCCGGGAGGTAGTAGTGATGTCAGTAATCGAGACTATTCTGAGCATTCTTATGGTTTTGGCTGGTTGGTTATTGTATGGTTGTATGAGAGAGGGTTCTCTCGTTCAAAGTCGGGGGAGATGTCTACTAGCCCTAACGAGAACCAAGTCTTGGAAGGAAGTGTCGGATCAAGTACAATGCGTCCTATATCTCTTATTAGTAACAGTAATGGGTCTCGTGATGATTCGGCGAACATGGATGGGAGAGTGCAGTAACAGTGGTTACTGGTACAACTGGACTTGTAATCCTAGTGCAGCCAGTCACAGCTTGCCTATGGATTCCATCGTAATCCTTTCTGCCATTCCAGTACTGTTTTCATGTGTAATGAGGGAGACCAGAGTGACATTAACCTTGTTAGCATGGTCTATGACGATGTTTTGTTTGATCTTTTGTTGTGTTTTAGTTCATTCAACGAATTCTTTTATTGTTGTACTGTTTTATGGTATTGCCAGTAGTATCGTCATGTTTGATTCATATAAACAGTATTTACTTCTATATTTATTAAGTCGTCAACTAAAGAAGACGATCGAGACGAATCAAAGACTTGCAGATCAGAATAAAGCCTCTGAGTTGCGTCACATGATTGCCAATGTTGCTCATGATCTCAAAACGGTAAGAAATCGCTATTGCGTTTATTTTTCACCATAGCTGACCTTTTTCATAGCCCCTTTCCTCCTTTATGACTGGGATTGATTTAATCGCTGCGGATCTGTCTGACTTTGAACAAAAGTTATCTTCCGTCGTTCAACACCCCAAAGACTGTCGTGATAACTCTTTACCCGTCTCTTCTTTCATCTCTGGTGTTCAATCGAACATTATTAACATTCGAAACACGAATTCTTTTATGTTAATGACCATCAATCGATGTCTAGATTTCACCAAAGCATCCAATGGCCTCAAGTTAGTGCCAAAGAATGAAACAATTGATCTCTGCGAGGCATTGACGATGCCTTTACAATGTATGATCAACATTCAACAGAGGATCAAAATCACTTTAATTCCTTTTAACGATCAAGATATTTGTTCACATATTATAACAGATAAACAATGGTTACAAGAGAATGTCTTGTGTCTCTTATCTAATGCTGTGAAATATTCTGCAGGAGGTGAAGTGACGATTAAAGTGACAAAAATATCTTGTGCTGAAAGTATTAAATTAAGAAAGAAGGAATGTTCAAGAAATAATAAGAAAGAGCAAGAAAATTGTTCTCATACGAATTACGATGTTGAAAGCGGGTTGCATCGAGATTGTAAGAGACAAACCACACAATCACGAACTCTCCAGAAGATAGTTCCAATATCAAGTGATCTTGACCTTTCTGAGACTGTTAGTAATCTCGATGATTGTGATTGTAACTCCTGCAAGTCAGATAAAGCAGTTGAGATGATTCAAGAAATTCGTGAAGAAGCGATGGTAGAAGTCGTTGATGCTGGTATTGGTCTATCAGAAGAAGCGATGAAGACGTTATTTAATCCTTTCCAACAAACTCAACGTCTCGCTGGAGGAACTGGTTTAGGCTTGTATTCCCTCGCGAAGAGGATTGAAGCACTACGCGGTACCTATGGAGTACGTCAACGAGTCGATGGGAAGCAAGGATCAGTCTTCTGGTTCACATTACCATATAAACCTGATAAATTAACAGCTTTACATTATCAAGCGCCATCAAAAGACGAGCTAGCAACGAGAGGAAGACTAAATAGTGAAAATAGTACTATTAGTGCAGGTAGTATTATCATTAAGAGTCCTAGTCAGATTATTAGCTCAAAAAAGAGTATCAAACAAGCACAGAAGCTTCGGATATTATTAGCCGAAGATACACCATCGATTGCGAAGATGACCACTCTCTTACTGCGTAGACAACGTCATGAGACGGTAGTGGCAGAGAATGGTCAGATTGCCTTGGACTTGTTGTATAAATCTGACTGTGAGGAGAGATATGACGTAGTGTTAATGGATTTACAAATGCCAGTGATGGATGGTTTAGAGGCAACGAGAAGGATCAGAGCTCATGAAAAAGGCAAAGGTCCACGTCAAGTTATCATCGGAGTCTCAGCGAACTCAGACCATGAGACGATGGAAGAAGCTTTTGAAGCAGGCATTGATGCCTTCTTACCAAAACCATTTTCTGTTGATGCTTTTATGAAAGTAGTGAGAACAGCTCAACTGCAATGTGATGAAAAGACACAAGTCTTCTAATACAAGATTAATAATTACAAAGTATTATATTATCTCGTTTCCTGATCATATACACTCGATATACCTAATAAATGGTTGTATTGTATTGTACTGTATTGTATTGGTTTGTTTTATTCCCTTCTCCTTCTTGTGTTTTGATTGATATTAATCGATTATTTCATAATGTTCTTGTGTATGTTGATCCTTTTTCAGGCATTGCGATTATTTTTCTGTTCAATGTTTTCTATTTTTCCTTCTCTTTGTTTTATTTTTTTTCGAAACAGTGCTTCCTATCATATTCGAACCAATAGATCATAAATCATAGATCATGACAGTAGACCAGATTCAGATATCAGATCAAAGCCATTGATGTTTAGAGTTTAGTCATTGTCTTTTTCTTTTCTCTGCTTGTATGTGTTGTCGTCATCATCATCCGAGATATTCAAAGACCTCTCCGCTGATTGATTTATATTGTTTTTGATACTATTATTTATTGCTTTGTAGTTCATATTTCACTCGTTTGTTCTTTTTCATTGTCTCTTGTCTAG
>VFQN01002806.1_pt1 | contig 26125 bp, 40 predicted proteins | sample 3512371 | NCBI WGS metagenome assembly VFQN01 (sample SAMN10412370, study PRJNA504923) | tailings metagenome | isolation source: Replicate 2 from Balatoc abandoned mine | place: Philippines: Itogon, Benguet | collected 2017-08-28 | reverse complement strand
TCGTCAGCTTCAAGCCAAGTGAAGAGACGACCTTGAGGACCTACCCGCAAAAAAAAGGTCTCCGATAATCCCATACCCCTCCTCCTAAAAAAAAAAAAAAAAAAAAACCAGTTGCCGTAAAAGGGCATGATCCTGGCATGCGGATGCACCGATACCCTGGAAAGCCCCTCAAGAGAAGGCCTACACAGACGCGTGTGTGTACTACGGGCAGACTACACGGCCAGCAATGTGTGCGTACCCTTACAGTTGGGATTCCCTGGGTGGTGTCGTGCAGATGCGCGGCATGGGGCCAACTGGCGAGGCATGTGGTAAACGATAGAGGAGCATGGGGCACGTTGCACGTGTACCCTCGCAGCGTCGCAGGCACCCTTTAGTAGAAAGTTGTGTGGCCGCCTTGCACGCACTTCAGATGCTAAGCTTATCACGACGGTTATGATAGGTGGTTCGGACAAAGGCGTAACAATGCGCCCGTGCGCATCACAGCACGGCAGCCGCCTAAGGCACTTGAGGAGTGCACAATGTCCACCTAAAAACGCACACACTCCTCCCGTCGGCAGTCACGTAGCGACGTGGCCGCACCGAACAAAACCCGTGCGCGCCCAGACACAGTCTCGCACGGGGTCCTACTTACGTCCGGATGAACGACACGGCTTCACAGGACCGTAGCAACCGGCCTAGGTCTCCCGCCACGACTTGGTCCACGCGATCCGCGGCAGCGTCAGCAAGGTCGGTCGCGCGGCGGTGTCCTCCCCAACGCACAATTCAGCCCCAATGGCCAACAATGCCTGCTTGACAGGCGACATGACATGCAACGTTCATACTAGCATAGTAGCATTGCGCAACACAAGCCTTGCGGCTTCCTTCCGTGCCAGAGGGCTCACCAGAGGCGCCCCACACAACACGGCAAGTGGCCTGCGCACCTCCTCGGCAGTGCCAGCATGGCAGTGGCCCCCTGCCCCCAGCTCCATACAGTACATCATGATGGTCTCTTTCAGCAGAGGCGTGCTGTGCCGTAGTTTCTTGGATGTTGGCACGATCACGTGCGGCGTCGTGACCGCCCGGAGCGTTGGCTCCCTAATGCTTCGACCCAACCTCCGCAAGCCGCATATGAATCATACTGCCTTGTTGCTTTGTCCGGCAGCGGCAAGCGGTGGAACGTGCCACGCAGCGGAAGGTCCCGTGGACCCCAAGCGTCAAGCCTCATGCACAATACCTTCAAACGGCGTTGCAGCCGCCTAACTTGCTCAAGCTCCCCCGAGGCTATGGCCTCAATGGTGCCCGGCACGCTGATAAACCAGCTCACATATGCAGTACACGTGCATCACACAGCTGGCCTGAGGCGCACTTAAGTACATTACGTTTCATCACGCAGAGTCGAACGTACCAAGTGCGTACCATCACGAGCAGAGGATCACAGCTTGCCCCGGATCCATCAAGGTCCGTCGTCGGTTCTTGTAAACTCTTCGCCTGCAGCGTGCGAGGATCTATGCCGGCTGCCAGCTGCCACGTGCTCGCCGCAGCACGCCGTCTCGCCTGGTAAACGCTGACTGCAGCAAGTGCCGTACGCCCATCTGCATTGTGTAACACAGGGCGGTTCGCCCTCCCACACATCGTTCTATCACCGCCAAGCAAGCAGACGCCTTTAGAACTGCCGCTGTAGCACCTCCTACGGCGCAAACGCAACCGGGGCAATATGGGTTAAGATGAGGCTCCTGTCGTGGTTGGAGGACACAGAGACAGGAGGCCGGCGCTGAGCCCTGCCCTGCCAGGCCGTAGCAGGCGAGCAGGAAAACCACTGGCTTTGACCATCCTCTCGCCACTCCGCGCAGGTGATGAAACCCGGCCTGCCGTACGGCAACACTACCTCCGTACAAACATTCCGCGCCCTCACCTTGCTCTTGGTGACCCAGGGGTGCTGCAGCAGCTGCTGGACGGTGGGCCGCTCCTCCGGCGCCCGCTGCAGGCAGGCCTGCACCCAGGCGCGCGCGGGCTCGCTGACGCTGCTGGGGAAGGCCAGCTTGCGGGGTGCGCTGGCCGGGCCAGCGGACAGGGGGGCGAAGCCCACCTGAAGGGCCGGGAGGTAACGGGAGTGGTAGGGAAATCAGGTAACTTGGTGTGGCGTCGCACGGCCGCAGGACACCGTGCAGGGGCCAAAATGCAACCGCAGCGTCATGTGACCATGAAGCAGCAACGGTACGGCACCTCACATCAGGTATACCCATGGCACGAAATCCTCCAACTGCTATCCGACCCCTCAACGTCGACACGGGCGCTGTTACCCGAAGCCCGCACCCGCACACCAACTCACGCACCCTATCCACAGTTTTGCCCGTACCCGTACCTGCGCCCATGTCCTAACCCATACCCGTGCCCGTACCCGTATTCCTACCCCTAACCCCATTCCGTGCACACCCCGCCCACCAGCAGCTCGTACGCCATGACGCCCATGGAGTACACGTCCACGGCGGGCGTGTACGACAGCTCCTCGTTGTCCTTGTTCTCCTGCGGCGTGCGCTTCAGCGGGCAGGCGTGCACCTCGGGCGCCATGTACTCGCGCGAGCCGGTGCGCGTCACGGCGCGCTCCTCCGCCAGGCACGTGCTCACGCCGAAGTCGCACACCTTGAGGTGCCAGTCGGGCGTGAACAGCAGGTTCTCCTGCGGTGGCAGACAGGGCACGACACATGCGTCAGGCAGCAAAGGTAACGGCAGTTGTCAGCAGCAGTTGTGAAACGATGAAGACTGGGAATCCGAAGGCCCTGCGCTGCGCGTGTGCGGCAAAACTTCGCAGGGTGGAAAGGTATGTGGCGGACTAGTAGCGGACTCCGAACAGCCATGAACCACTGCACTGCACGGGCAGCACCAGTGCGGTGTACTACGTCCTCTGCAAACAGAGCTGCCCCCCGAGCTCGTTCCCTGACGCCTTACACGGTTTCTCGCGTTTTACGCGTACCCCCAAGCTCGTTCACCTGCCACACCCGGCCTAGAGGTGCAGGACGCGCAACGCGCAGCCCTGCAAAGGATCCACAAAAGCTGACCGCTGACTAGTGCACGTAGCCATCCACCCTGGCCCCCTCCCCGGCATGCGCCTCCGCCTCACCGGCTTGATGTCCCTGTGCACGATGGCCTGGGCGTGCAGGTAGGCCAGCACGCGCAGCAGCGGCAGCAGCACCAGGTCCAGCGCCTGAGCCTCGGTCATGCGGCCGCCCAGCTTGCGGCGAGCGCGGTCCAGCGAGCCGCCGCGCACGTACTCCAGCACCAGCACCAGCGCGTCGCCCTCCTGCGGGTGTTGGGGAACGGGGGTGTGAGTTTTCCTATTGACGGAAAGGTCCGGGTTTGGGCACAAGCAACAGTGCGTTGCCGCCCTGCGGGTGGAACCTCCGTTGCAGCATCAACTCCAACCCACCCTGAACGTGGCGATGAGCTGCACGACGTGCGGGTGCTGCAGCCGCGCGTGGATGTCCAGCTCTCGCAGCACCTGGTGGCGCAGGAACTCGGACAGCGAGGACAGCGAGTAGGACTTGAGCACCACGTCCTGGCCGCTGGGCAGGCACGTGGCCTGGGGGGCGGGGGGGGGGGCGGGCAGGGGTACGGCAGGTAAGCAAGGGCAAGAGTCACGCTTGGTAAGGGCTCGGATGGGAGACGGTTGGCAGGGATGGGCGAGGCAAGCGATGGGCTGGGAAGCGGAAGGTAGGGGCACGGCAGGCCAGGGTTCGGCTTGGGAGTGTGGCGGGATTCTGTTGCTGCTTGCAGGGTTAGCGGCTAGGCTGCTATGGGCGGGGTACAACCATGGCGCCAAGGCGCTTAAGAGCAGGAGCATGCAGCGCAGGTTGGATGAGAAAAGCAAACGCACGGCGTTGATGTCATGATGTGGCCCCAAACAGCTCTAGTGTATGTGCACATATCGCGTCATGTGCTCAGTTGTACATTTTGCAATGATGCTGATAGTACGGTACCAACAGCTAGCAATACGCTACCCACCTTTGCGACGCTTGATGCGTACCCGCTGTACAGCTGTCGCGTGATGCGGTAGTCGGCCACCGACCACGTGCGGCGGCGCATGTCGGGCGGGCAGGCGGGCGACACGAAGATGAGGCCGTCGGGGGGCTGAGCCCGTGGGGTGAAGGCGGGGTGGGGCCCCGCCAGGGAGGAGGTGGCGGAGGAGAAGGAGGCGCGGGAGGTGGAGGAGGAGGAGGGCGCCCAAGGGCCGGAGGCGACGGCGGCGGCGAGCGTGGCGACGGAGCTGGCGGTTGGGGTGACGCCGCCGGGCAGGTAGCTGATGGAGGAGGCGGAGGAACGGTTGGTGCTGATGGCGGGTATGGCGGTTGCGGGGCGGGGAGCGGGGGAGGGGGAGGGGGAGGGGGAGGGGACGAGCGCGGGGGCGGCGGGGAACGGCGCAGGAACGAGCTTAGCGGGTGAGATGGGGTGGGGCGGGTCGGTAACGGCGGCGGCCGTGGCGGCGGCGGTGGAGAAAGGCCCGGATGGGAAGGAAGCGGGGGGTGGAGAGGTGCGGAGGATGGTGGGGGAGGAGGACGAGGCGACCACCGGCTCGGCCGTGCGCGCACGCATGTCGGGGCCCACCGCGGCGCCGCTGTGCTGCTCCTGAGGACCCTCAGCCAAGGTCGCTTGGTTGCGTACTGAAGGCCCCTGCTCGGGCACCACTGCCCCGCTTGGCGCCCCGGCTGGCGTGGCCATGCGCTCCGCCGCCTGCTGCCACTGCCGCTCCCGCAGCTGCAGCTGCTGCCGCTCGCGCTCCCTGTGCATCTGCAGCTCGAGCAGGCGGGCGGCCTGCAGGCCCAGCACCAGGTTGCCGCTGCTGGCCGCGGGCATGCGGACGCGGGAACGGGCAGGCGGCACGGGCCGGTGGGGCACGGCAAGCGGCGCCGCCGCCGCTTGCTCCACGCCTGCATTCGGTGCCGGCTCCGAGGCGAAGCTAGGGAGTGCGTCAGCGGGCTGCTGGTGCTCCGCAGCAGGCAAGGCACTCGCTTCCGAGGCGCGGGGGGAGTCCAACCCGGGGATGGGCTCCATCATGGGGGAGCTGTTCGTACGGCTGTACTCGTCCTTGTACGGCATGTGCACGGCGTGTGCCAGCGGGCTGTTGGGCAGGGAGTCCAGCGTGCCGGACTCGCCCTGCCGGCGAAGGGCGCGGGCGGCCAGATGGCGCGCCAAGGGTGTGGCCTTGCTGCATCCGCGTGGTGTGAGGGTGGACCAGCCGTCGGTGGGGGCGGCATCCCGGGTGCTGCCGCCCCGGGCCAGGCCTAGGTTGCTGGGAGGCAACTCGCCGTGTCCCCCGCCCGTGCAGTCGGCAGCAGCAACGCACTGCATACGGGGCACAAATTGCAGCAGATATTGGGTTGGTGAAGGCTTGGGGGTTTGATTGGTCATGGGGATCAGGTGTTCACGGAAGGCGGGGTTACGTGTGGGGTTGGAAAAGCGGCGGAGACTGCGTTACTCGCAGTGAAGCCGTCAGGTTACGGGGGCGGGTTCCTGGAATGCGAGTGAGCGCCTTACCGCGTTCCCAGGCATAGAGTCTGCCGGTGAAGTAAGCTGGAATGGCATGGGGCTGAGCGCGTTGAGGAGGGCTCGCTCAAAGGCTCGCTCCCGGGCATGCGCTCCGGTAATGGCAACAGTTGACAGTGACTCCACATCCTCGGCAGCCGTCGACATGCTATGTGAGCCGAGCGCTATGTGGAAGCTGTAGGGATTAACCTCATCCCTAGCATCATGTCCCTGGAAAGCCATGGGGGCCAGTCCCAGTGGGGCCTCCCTTTGCGCGGCGCAGGCCTGCCTCCGGTACGCAATGAGCTGTAGGAATGTAAGTCGCTTCAATAGAGCTTTTAACCCGCTGGTTACAACGTTCGCTGGGCGCCCCGCACACCAACCGACTAAGTTTCTGCAAATGGAGAGAGGGGTCACTCTAGGTAATTAGACAACTGACTCTTTCTTATTTAAGTGCGCCCATGCTGCATGTCGTCCAATGACTGTGTTAGAGGGTATAGTGCCGAGAGAGAGAACCAGAGGGCAAGTACCGTGCTGGAAAGCAAGCAATTTTATAGAAGAAGCATAACTTTGCTATATCATAGCTGCCTACCGAGAACAGGTGGTGGGAACTCAGCAGCTCAGTGGATGGACGGAAACTTATGCACAGCGAAAACCCAGCGAGACTAATCCTCTCGAAACGTTCCTGGAGGAAGGTTATGATGTGAACAGCGGTTAAAGAGGGACTTTGGAAGGTCATCGAGTTACAGGGGAGGGCCCAACACGGCTTTGGCCCTACACGGACACGTCTTACCGGTACCGTATAACAGCTGACACAAACGGCCACAGCAGCTCCCCGTAACCACACTTCCGTGTACTCTTCATGCGTCCACCACCAGCTGTTGTGGACTTGCTCACCAGGGCTGTTGCTGACATGCATACCACGAGGTCGTTACGGAGACGACTGCACATGCTGGCACCCAGGCTGCCACGTCCAATTCACCCAAACACGCCAGCACAAACCAGGGGATCAAAACGCCTGGTGCATTCACTTTTGATCCCATACCATCCTGGCGAAGCCAATGACCCATGCCAGTTCAGCCACGCAAGCCTAAACCACACGCTGACGCCCGTCTGGGGTGCATTTACGCGCTCCCAGCGCGAGCCACGCGCAGCTTGACACAGCGGGTACAGACCGCACTCACGACATGGTCACACCGCAGGATGCCTCAAAAGCTATTCGCACGATGGTCAGTTCAGCTCTCGTCAGCGCTCGTGCTCCCCCGCCGGCCCTTACCCGGATGCTTTGTCACCAGCCGCCTGCTCCCCCAACATCTCCTTGAGCGTGCGCTGCCGCTTCTTGCCCCGAGCCGCCGTCGCCTTGCCGTCAGCAGTGCCCGCCGCCGTTCCCGTCCCCACCCCTGCCGCCGCGCCCTTCCCCCCGCTCTCCGGCGTGGGCCCTGCCTTCGACTTGCGAACGGCGAAGCTGGAGGCAGCTGCCACAGCCGCGGACGCTGCGGCAGTTGCGGCTGTGGCGGCTGAGCCCGCCGCATCCGCCATCACGTCAGGCGTTGCTGCAGCCTTGGCTGTTGCTGCCTTGGTAGGTGCGGCTGTAGTGGTTGGTGCTTTGGCGGCTGCAGCCTTGGCGGTTGTGGCCGCCGCCTTGCCGCGGAGGGCCTTTGTGACCGCCGCCGCGGCCGCGGTCTTGGCCTTGGCCGGCGGCGAATCGCCTCCGCCTGCGTCCTCTGCCATCTCCCTGTGCAGCCGGGACAGAGGACGTCATGGTCGAGGTTTGCACAGTTAGCTACATACAGGATGTGCGAGGCCGAGGGCGGAGATCCCGAGGGAGCCGCCGGGCTAGGCTGGCGGGAAGTAGCAGGATGCGCAGCATTGCAGACTTGACAACAGGGGAGCTCCCCTGCTTGACAAGGCATTCGCACTTGCATCAGCATCTTAAGTACGCGCTCCTGTCGGTACTCAAATTGGTACATGCACTACCGCTGGCCCCGTTCCTGTTGCTGTGCCCCGCTGGCATGTAGACATGCAACCGCCAACCGCCCCATGGGCCCCCTACCCACTTGTTTGCCTTGTACGCCTCCGCCATGCGCGAGATGTTGGCCTTGTGCACTGTGGCGTGGTCCACGATGGGGAAGGGGTAGTCCCGCCCGATGATGCAGCCCGCCTTCCGCTGCACCTCCAGGGGTGCGGTCCACGGCTCGTAGATGTACTTGGCGGGCATGTCCTTGAGCACGGGCAGGAACCTGGGGGGAAGGGGCAGAGGGGAGTACAGGTGCAGGGGATTTATGGTGAGGAAATTCGGCTGGTAGGTGTAGCTGTGCGGTATGGAAGAGCTTGGCTGAGTACATTGGCGGGCAAGCGTGCGGGTGCAACAATAGCTCTGCGGGGCAGAGGCTGGGGGCGGGTAGGGACCCCTATAGGGTGGGTCCTGGGAGGCCACTCAGGTCGATGAAAGGCGGTCCTTGCGTGCACGGTCTCTGTGTCCTTGCTCATTGGCTCAGCGAGAGAGTTATGTGCGAGGGCAGCAAGACGGACTACAAGTACGGCGTACGGCACTCACTTGCGGATGAACTTGCCGTCCTTGTCGTACTTCTTGCCGAACGTGATGGGGCTGTACACCCGGAAGTACTGGTTGAAGAAGGCGGAGGCGGACAGCCACATCCAGTTGGCGGCGTTGAGGTAGTGGTCCTGCGGGGGCAAAAAGGGGGAGGAGCAAGACCATACATTTGATTGGCTGACTTGCACAACAGGGGGTGGGGGCATGCGGCATTTGCGGGTGTGGCACAGCAGCGGAGTGGATGCGCGTGGGTGGGGGAGTGGCAGCCTACCAGTTCCAATCCTTCCTGCCTCTCCCGTCGACCCACCAAGCTTCCCGCACACCCCAGCCCCTGCGCCCCAACTTCGCACACCCCACTGGCCCCGCTCCAACCTGGTCTATGAGGTACTCCTCGAACACGTCCTTGCCGTTCTCCCAGCTGACGTACAGGTCCCCGCGCGTGAGGAAGCACGCCACGCAGTGCCGCGCCAGGTGGTGCATCCAGCCCCACTGCCGCAGCTGCGTCATGATGGCGTCGATCCAGGGGTAGCCTGGGCCACACAGGGGGGGGGGCGCCACACCGCGGGGCAGGGGACGCACCGGAGAAGGGGCGGGGGACCTCAGCACCGGGATCAAGCGCGGTGTTCCCAAAGCCAGCATATGTGATGGAGGTGGAGGTGGACTCATCGTCAGGGTCAAAAGCGACCAAGTAAGTAAAGGGCATATGTGTAAACATGGAAGCTGAGCCGAATGTCTGCGCCAACTCGGCCGCACGCCCAGCCGCAGGACGCCTGACCGCCGTGACCACCATTGGACTGCAAGGCACGTGCCGGACTGCAAGGGCACGCTGCCTGCTGCCGCTGCCCCCTGCACAGCCGCCCCCCGCCGCACCCACCCGTCCTGGCCTCCTTCCACGCCAGGAAGAACTCCTCGTTGTCGTCCCAGGGGATCTGCTTGCACACCGCGTTGCCCACCATGCGGTCGAAGTTGGGCGTGTGGGCGCCGACCTGGGGTAGGGGGAGGGGTCACCGGGCGCCACGGATAAGTGACATCCCACATCCACCTCAACCCTGTGGCCTTGACCAGCCGAATTAGGCCATCCCTATTCGGCACCTGCAAGTGCTGATGCAGCACGCCTGTCTATCGCGGTGTGCGGCTGCATAACATCGCCCAATGGGCGACCACTGTCCAACATTTCTCCACCACTCTGCACATGCAAGCAACACCTCCCAGCCTCAACCCCCACCGTGTAGAAGAACTCCCTCCACAGCAGCTGCCCCCTCAGCGACACGGGCGGCTGGCTGTGCCCCTTGTGCTGCGCGTACACGGCCAGCAGCCGCGAGTGGAACAGCCGCGCCGACAGGCAGCCGAACTTGAGGTGCGGCGACAGCACGGTGGTGGCGGGGCGCTCGAAGGCGGAGGGGTCGGTGTCGGGCTTGGCGAAGGCCGCAACCCACTTGGGGTCGGACATGGAGGCCTCCAGCCGCCGGAGGGCCTCGCGCTCACCCCCCTGAGGTGTGGGGTGCGCAGCGTGAGACAGGGTTGTGGGTTGGGGTGGGGTGTGAGGTACTGCCTGAGGTACAAAGGCTGGCGCGGGGCGGCTATCGGTACAGGCTGTGCGAACGCGTCATCGGCCGAGGTACAGGTGCACAGGCGCCCTTGCAGTGCAGCTCCGCACCTTGAAGATGGTCACAGGCGCTTCCTTGTAGCCCACCTCCTGCCACGTGGGCACCTGAACGCGTGGGTATGGGAGACACGTGCCAATACAACATGAGCATGGTGCTATTGCATCTCAGCGGTCAAGCACATGAATCTTTCCTTGCAAAACCCGCCGCCAAGCAAAACCACATGCATGCACATGTGACGCGGCAACGACGAATCCACCGACAGCCGCTCCTACACATCAGGCTTCCTGTTGAGCAGGCCACCCATCCTCCACAGCTCGCAACAGGAATGCCTCAAAGCACACGCACATTCACTAACAGCCTGTCCCGTTGGGCTCGCACGCCGCTGGCCCCTGTGCCTTACACCATCAGGCTCCACACCCCACCTGTGTTGCTGCTGGGTCCGCGGACGGCATGTCCGGCGCCGGCGGCGGTATGGCGGCTGGCGGGTCGGGTGCGGGCGCGGGCGGGTCGCCCACCTTGTCCACCAGCTTGACGAAGGACTGCATGGTGAGCGGCGGGGAGCCGCCGTTGCGCATGACCAGCATCTCCGTGTCCTGAGGGGCGAGAGGAGGCGGGGGACATGGCAGGGTGTCGAGTGTGGTTCAGCCGATGTGCCAAGGAGAGGAGCCATGCCGCTACCTTCACGGGGACAGTTCCAGCACTCCCGTGTGCTAGTGGGCAGGGAGGGGGCGGAGGACTGGAGCCCGCGGGAGGAAAGCGTGAATGCAAATGTTGAGGGCGGCAGGAGCAACGTGGGGTGCAGAGAAAAAAAGCAGTGGACAAGGGGCCGAGGCAGGAGGGCCAAGGGCTTGGCAAGGGCTATGGCAGGCGCGTCGCGATACGTGTCAGCCGAACAGCCGCAATCGCCCGTAACGAGCACCACGCGTGTGTGTGTGGGTCCCAGGTCCACCCTGTTGCCCTTTGATGCTTCGCACGCTGGGGATATTACACAAAAGAGGCAATGAAATTCCCATGCCGCCCTTCTACCGCAACCCGCTCGTAGAGCACCCAGGCACCCACGTAGAGCGTGTGGCTGACGGGACTGAACACCTTGACGCCAGCCTGCTCGGCCAGCTGCCGTACACGCTCGTCCCGTGCCGTGGCGTACGGCTCCGTGTCCACCTCGAAGCACAGCTGGTGCACGCCCCACTCCTGCACCGTGTGCAGCACAGGCAATGGGCACGAGTGTGGGCGAGTGGTGGTGCACCGGCGATGGGGCTTGGATGACACCATGGACAGTGTGCGTGGGCGAGTGTGGAAATCAGGCATGGTGAGTGCTCCCAGCGCAACGCGTACGTAGGCTGCACGGGCGCGAATTCGTTGGGTGCTGTAGCTGGGCGAGTATGGTGTTGACTGATTGAGGGAGGGCCCGGTACGTGCAGGGACGGACGGTGCAGTGCGTGCTGCGTGTGCTGAGGTCGTTCGGACACACCTTGAAGACCCGGGGGAACACCTCCTCCTGGGAAGCGGTGAGCGGAGTCGGCAGCGCGGCCATGGTGGGGAGGGCGCGAGGGCGGGAGGCGTCAGGGGGAGGACAGGGCAACACGCCAGGGCAGTGGGCAGCGTGCGCAGCAAGCAGCTCTTGCGAGAACATGGCGCACGGTCGCCATGTCACAGCTGGATGTGCTCGCAGAGGCTGCTATGGTATGACGTGCACCACTCCTACCGGCTTCCCCCGGATGACGAGCAATCTCGAGCCACGGGCCTTGAAGCTGCGTGGGAGGCGGTGGGACGCATGGAGGTGGGTTCAGGGCCTCAGGAATAACGCAGCGCGCCAGCCCAGCATCGGTGCTGCGCAGAAACACAATAAGTACTACATACGTGTACACTACTTGCGAGCTTGCTTACTCATACTGCGGACAAGACGTATACCGGTCACCGGCGCCCCCACCTGTCGTCCAGGTCCCGGAGCGACTCCAGCAGGAAGTTGTAGCGGTTGACGCTGACCCTGTACGACAGTGCCGTACAGGGATGAAGGACAGCGTAAGCAAGTTCATTGATGCAGCAGGCAGAGACATGCGATGCATTATGATGTCGCCAAAACACTTGCACAATCGTACGTGCAGCAGCTAGAATGCATCGAGGGCGTGGCGCTGGGAGAGAAGGCACGCACGCTCCAGCAATCCCCACTGCCCGCAGTGACAATTACGTGCCCTTTAATTCACTCCCCCAGCCGGACCCACTCACTTGTAAGAGGAGTTCTGTAGGAAGAAGGGATCTGCGGTGAGGGGGGGGGGTGCGCGAGCAGAAGTATACGTAGCCGCCAATGGGTATTCACCCACGGTATTCACGCCTAGTAGCAAGCACCCTCACCGGCACAGCAAACAACGGTGCAGCAAGGAAGGTCGCTAAATATATATGCGCCATGATGCGTTTGCACCGGACAACCGCCGTTGCGCGTGTTGGGCAGCACCCGCCTTCCTGTCAACCCACGCCCCACCCACCCAGCACGAACACGGGGTACACGTGGGCAGCGTCACGGCACGCCTCCAGCAGGGCGGGGTTGTCGTGGAGCTGGGGGCAGTGGCCAGGGAGTGAGTGAGTGAGGCGGCAGCGAGAGAGGCGTAGGGGTGTTTGGATTTTGAAGTGTGAGCAGGTGGCCACCCACAGCGTTGCGGTGGCCAGCTAAACATGTGGGTTGATACATGGTGTGCACAATGCCGTTGTCGTCAGTCCTGTTAGTCCTGTCAGCACTGAAGTAGAGGCATGTGGGTGTCGTGCCAAGGCTGTCTACGTGGACCTCATGGGGCACAGCTGCCATGGGTGATGGGTAGGTGCTCGCACGTAACGCGACCCTCCCCACTCCTGACCTCACCCGGAGGCCCTTTCGGAACCAGATAATCGCATTCTTGCTCGCCATGCCGCTATTTGTTGCTGCGAGGAGGAGGATAGTTCGCCTCCTGGCCCGGTAGCTGGGAGCCGCTGGCTTTGGGCACAGGGAGTGTCCCGCGCGCGGCAGGGGAGGAGAGCGAGTGGCCCGCAAGGCGCCACAACGGGCGCCTGGGGCAAACCGCGACAGCTTTACACGATGCCTGGTATCCGTGTCGAATTGTGTTGTAGGGTAAGGGCTTAGCACTCAACCGTTTGCATGGGGTGGGACAGCGGCAGAATTGTAAAGCAGGGAGGCCACGAAAGACGAGAAACCGGTTATCCTCAAGCCTCCTGTGTAATCGTGATATGCTCACTACTTTCTAAGAGTAGGATTGCGTCGGGGAGACTGCAGTGGTAGGTCGACCTCAAAAGGAACTTTCAACCGCCAACGGCAACCAGCTCGGCGCAAGGCACAGCACGTCTACACGACCCACAAACCCGACATCAAGAAACGTTGGGATACCAACCAGTGAGCCCTGTGCATAACTCAGCGCGGTCGCATTGTACAGACAGTAGCCCCAACAAGTTAGAAGCAAGACTCCCTGATACACGTCCACGGCGAGCATACCGCGGATACAAAGACATGTGCGCGTAGATTAACGCCCGTAGTAGCATGACCGAACAGGCAAATGGGCAGCACGCGCACTGCAGTGCTGCGAGCAAGCCGAATGGCACCTCGCGGCCGCGCTTCCGCAGCAGTCGCGTCCCTGAGCCCGGCGTGTTTCTGCTGATGGACGTCGCAAAGAGCGAAGCGAGGGCGGCGGGGGTGGAGGTGTACGACCTGAGCATTGGGGCCTCGGACATGCTCCCGCCGCCCGAAGCCCTGGAAGCCCTGAAGGTGGCTGGCACTGAGGGCACGCAGCACAGCTGGGGGCTTGTAACAGCCTAGCCTGCAGCAGCCTTGAGACCACTGCATGCAGTATAACATGTTACAAGAAAAATCCATTGTGTGCAGTCGGGGCATACGCCACGATGCGGAAGGGTGCTGTGCGCATGCCGTCGTGCTGACGGCGCATTGGCCGGCCATGGCCAAGCCGCTGCCTTGCGGAAACTGCACGTAGACAGACCCGTTGCAAACTCAGACTGCAAGCAAACGTGCGTCCGCCCAGCCTTGGCCCATGTCCACCCTGCCTCATCCCTTCAACTTGCGCGCACCCAACCTGCCTTCGGCATCCCCCCCACTGCCCTTTTCCCCTCACCCATTTCCCGTTCCCCGCCCGCCCTCTCACCCCTCTCCCCCCCGCCGCCGTCGGCGCCCCGCAGGCCTCCGTGGACGACCCCACCACCCACAGCTACTGCCTCAAGTCCGGCACCATGCCGCTGCTGGAGGCCGCCGTGCAGTGGTACGGCAGGCGGTACGGCACGGCGCTGGACCCCGTCTGCGAGGCGCTGAGCCTGGTGGGCTGCCAGGAGGGGCTGGCGCATGTGCTCATGGCGGCGGCGGACCCGGGGGACGTCGTACTCATGACGGACGTGGCGTACCCGTCGTACTTCGGGGCGGGTAAGGGCATGATTTGTTCTGTTAGGCGTGCCATCCCCGGCATCCTTGTCGGTTGCCTTGGTATGTGTGCACATTGCCTACGTTTGTGGTGAAGCACGTCGTCGACAGACATGGCGGGTGAGAGCCTCGCCCTGTCGGTTTTGGTGTCGCAGTGGGCGTTGCGATGGTGTTATGATGGCGAGCGCGGTTGGGTGGTACCTGCTGACGGTGTCGCTGGCAGGGAGCCGTGTGCCTTGTCAGACGGGGAGCTTTGCAGCATTGGGGGCTAAGGATGGCTCGGCGGCTTGCCTTTGTGCGTCAAGCCATCTAGAGCAGACGGTTGCCCGGGGGTGGCGCTCAGCGCACTGGAGGTTGGGCAGCAGGTGCAGGTGGGGGCGTGGCAATTTGTCTTTCGCCCACCCTTGTCTCGCCCGCCCCCTCAACCCCTGCGCAGTGCAGGTGGCGGGCCTGGTGCCGTGCTACCTGCCCCTGGGGCCCGACTTCCTGCCCCGCCTGGACACCATCCCGCCCGCCGACCTGGCACGTGCCAAGGTGCTGCTGCTCAACTACCCCAACAACCCAACCGCCGCAACCGCCACCGTTGAGTTCTTCCAGGCCGCGGTGGACCTGTGCAACGCGCACGGCATCCTGCTGGTGCACGACAACCCCTACCTGGACCTGGTGGGTACCGCCCTGACCGACTGCCGTACGTGCTGTCCAATTGTACGTCCAGGTGTTGCGACTGGCCTGCACCGTACGCCCGGACGCACTGCTAATAGTTCGCGACCCCGTCCCTGCTCGCGCCAACCCTAGTCCCCGCTGCACAAGCTCATGCCCGCACGCTACCCTAACTGCCTGCCCCCTCCCAGCCGACGGACCGTCACTTCGTCGTGGGTCTTCAGTTGTCCTCAACTCGACTGCATGGTGATGAAACCCTCTCCTTTCGTTCTGCTTCCCCGCGCTCCAGGTGTACGGCGACGCTCCCGCGCCCTCCCCGCTGTGCCTCCCCGGCGGCCGGGACTGCGTGGTGGAGCTCTTCTCCTTCGCCAAGTCCTACCACATGGGCGGCTTCAGGCTGGGCTTCGCGCTGGGGAACAGGGACGCCATCGCCTCGCTGGAGGCGGTCAAGGGTGCGTGGCGGGGAGTGTAGTGATCAGGGTTGCTGTGGTGCCTGGGGGGCACAACAGTCAGCCCTTCGGGCATGAAGTGTGTGGCAATGCAGTTGCGGGGCGTCAAAAGCATATCGTGAAGCGTATCTGCTGATGAGTGTTGGCGGGGTAGACTGAGTCAACAGATGCAGCTCAAATAGGCCTGCAAGTGAGGCGTCAGTCAGTGGCAACCACCTGTGTCATACGTCAAGAGGGCACCGTGCTTGGACAGTAGCTGGTTTGCAGTCGAGGACCAAGGAACGCGAGCACCCCCTCCCCCCGGCGCTGCCCCCCGCAGCTCCCGTGGACTTCAACCAGTACCGCGGCATCCTGCGCATGGGGGTGGCCTGCCTGGCGCTGCCCCCCGAGCGCGTGCGGCGGGACGCGCGGGCCTGGGCGGGGCGGGCGGCTGCGGCGGTGGGGGCGCTGCGGCGGTGCGGCGTGGAGGTGGACCTGGTGCCCAGGGCCAGTGAGTGGGGGTGCAGGGGGCTGGGGCGACGGGGTAGGGCTGTGGGTAAAGCCGGGTGGCAGGGGGTGCAGGCAACAGATGTCGCGGTGGAGCTGTTGCCGCGAGCCAGTGAGTAATGGGGCAGGGCCAGGAGTTGGGCTGAGGATACCGGTGGGGATGGAGCGCAGAAGGCTGAGCTCGTGGGATCGAAGGTGAGGCCAAGCTGTGAGCATCGGTGGTAGTGTTGTGTCGAAACGGTACGGCGCCAACCATGAGTGGGTACGGTAGGGAGGGGAGAGTAGTGCGGCGGGGTGGCGGAGGCGCTTGGGTGCCAAGGCTTGTACTGTGAACAGGAGAGTGTGGCGGGCGAGCAGGGGAGAGGTAGCATGTCGCGCTGGAGCATCTCGGTGCTTTGCCCACAAGACATGGTCGGCGGAGTGCAGTGGGCCCTGTGCGCATACCTTCAACGGCCGAGGGACCTCGGCATGGCGGCGGGGCGTCTGTGGTCGGTGTCAGTGGGCCGGTGGGTCATCACGGCCGGACACTGCTCGGCAGAAGGTGTACACGTCCGTCGGCTGTGCCACGTGGCAGCCCTGCGGCGGTGCCGTACCGTACATCCTGCCTCCGCGCGCCTTCGCTCCTCCCTTACCCCCCCCCCCACTTTCTTTCCCCTCCCCGCCCGTGCCGCTTACCCTCCACCCCAGGCATGTATCTGTGGCTGCGGCTGCCCCCCGGTGTGGATGACGTGGCGTTCTGCCGTACGCTGGTGGCGCGGTACGGCGTGGCGCTGTCCCCCGGGCAGGGCTTTGGGCCGGGGGGCAGGGGCAGGGTGCGGGTGGCACTGGTGAGGGACGAGGGGGTGCTGGTGGAGTGTGCTGAGCGCATCGCTAAAGCTATGAAGGAGGCGGCGGGGGAGGGGAAGACAGTGCTGGTAGGGCGAGGGGAAGGGGGGAAGGGGACTGAGCAAGGGGTGGGGCAGGGGGCGGAGGGGCCGCGGTGATGCGGCGGGGAGGTGGGGTTTGCGGTGTGGGCGGTGGGAAGGGAGTAGACGTTGAGTCGTGGTGTGGATGATGGGCTGGTGTGACGTGATGTGTGTATGGTTTGACAGTTGTAGTCTCCTTCCAGAGCCCAGCCCCGTCCCAACCGGAACACAGGGCTGGTCCCGGGCATCAGGGACGCAGGGTTTCCCACCCCGTTCGCTATACACATAGTCGCCACCAGCTGGTGGTGGTGCGTGTGGCGGTGGTAGGCTATGCGGCAGGGGGCAGCGGCGTGGCAGCAGGACCGGTCGTTGTGGGTTTTGGTGCGGGGGCCTATGGGCGTGTGGTTTACGCAGAGCGCTGGACCCTCTGTCCATTGACACACCAGCGGACGGGTGTACGCCCCCCTTATGTGTACGGCTACACCCTGCACACGTTCATCATCTCGTGTTGGTAAGCACCCCTTGCTTCTGCATAACAAAAAAAACAGCCGTGCGCGTGAGGAGCTTTCCCGTGTCGCCGTGTGGCCCGACGGGTTTGAGTGAGCGGGTTTGTTCGAGGGCCAGCTACCTGGCTGCCAGTAAGGCTTAGGTCCCCGGATTCCTTCGCACCGTGCATCCAGCGCAAGAGTACATGCCCACGAAAGGTTATATGTGTTGGAGCGGCTGTAAGCTGGAGTGTTTCGTGCTGCTGTCGTCCGCCCTGTGGCGTGGGACCGTTGGCAGCCTCACAACTACCGGTACTGCAGTTAGCGCCAGCCTAAATCCCCGCAGCGTGCAAGTGCATGTCCTATGAACGTTTGGTAAGACACCGTTTTATATTACGTGCAATAGTACCTTCAAACGTTGTGTGATCACACCTGTCGTATTTGGCCCAACCGCTTTCTCTACTCTGAGTTCATCCCTCGGCCACGAACTCCTGTACTCACACAGGGCTGTGAAACAGCAGCCCACATCGCGCGCGTGTTGCGAAGACTTATATTCTGCAGCGGATAAGCGTTAGGCGCATCTGTTGGTTCCCACTGCGAGCATGTGCCGCAGTGTACAGCAGCTCCATGTGTACAGCGCCTTTTTACTCTAGGTCCTCGCACCACTCTCGAGGTACTTCTCAGCCCGCGCGGCAAGGGTCGACTGTTTCCCTTGTGTTTTTGGGATACGCGACACCATCGTTGGTCACAGCGCACGAGAGGGCAAGGAAATTCACAGCCCAAATCTACCAGAATCGGAAAGTGGAGGACACCGCGCTTTTATGAGTAGTCAAGGTGGGCTTCTTTGAGATATTGCCGACGGAGACACCCTTTAGGTCATAGAGCGTTGAGCGGCCTGCGTTACGTGGCCCCCGAAGCACTCGCACTAGAAGCCTAGCTTGGAGGTAATCGAGGGGCGCTCTGCTATAGGTTGCGTCCATATTCAACCGCCTTCTCTGTTCTTCGACCTGGCCCCGACTCGCTCGGCCACTGCGGGACGAAAAAGCGAAGCCTTCTCCTTCTGACACTAGCACACTACTGACAACCTGCCATGGTGTACATGCAGAGTCTATGCAGCTAGGTATGCGGTCTCAGGATGCAAATGAGGGCGGGACGGAAATGTCCGCGACACGGAAGTATCCGGGCTTGAAGAAAGACAGTGCCTTCGAGGACAGCGCGATGAGCAACCACAACAAAGCAGCAGCCGCATTGCAGTCCTCAGACACCATTTCAAGCATGGTTCACGGTGAGCAGGCTGCGGCATTATCGACACACTAAGACACTGGCGGGTCCGCGCAGCGACAGCTATCACACGCGCCTGGCACCACCACGCCGACAAACTTGTAAACACAGCGTAGGTGGTGCCTACCGCAACGTTGCGTGGAGTAATGGGTGATTCTTGCGTGCTGCGGGTGCCCCGCCTCGCCGCCTGTACCGTGAAAAGGGGCGTGGGCCAAGGGAGCTCCCGTGCGTGGTGGTTCAGGGGGAAACCGTAGGCTGGTCGGATACTGCATTGTCGTGGTCCATTGGCCATCGGCAGGCGTGTGCATGTCGCAGTGCACGGCACACCCTTCCGCCGTTACCCTGCCTAACCTAGTGTCCGTCCCTGGGGAGCTTGCCTGGTTCATCAAGCCGCCCTGAACCGCCAGACCGCTCCGGTTACGTCCATTCTCTGCCAGCTATAGAGCTCTCCACTACTCTGTTCGAACTGTGTGCCCTTCCGCGCCCCCACCTCCCCCGTCCTGCCCACAGACGTCGGCGTGGGCACGTCCATGTCAGCCCCCATTACACCCCTGTGCACCATCGACCATCACAGCAACGCACCCCACCACGAGCTGCGAACCAAACCGTCCAAGCAAGCCCAAGACCGCCATAGCCTTGAGCGCCACACGAGCCTCGACCATCGCAGTCGTCACAACCAAGTCGGCCACGGGCACGGTCTCCTGCACAGCCTGAAGCGCATGTTCGGAGTGAAGACGGACGGCAAAACCGTGACCGGAGCTGGCCGGGACGTCTCCCACTCCCCCGTGACCCCACCGTCCCGGGGCCTCTACCACACGCCCTCGCTGGGCAACGCCGCGTCGCCTGCATCCAGGGGGGCTCGGCAGCAGGGGGACGCCAGCCCCGTGTCCACGCCGCTGGACTCGCCCCGGCAGCTGGGGCCGCCGCAGCAGGGCGGTGTGCGCAGCAACAAGGCCCCGGGCGACGCCAACGGGTTCATGGTTGGGGGCGTCAAGCCGCGCGCCCTGCGCCTGGGCAGCGCCTCCCTGTCGTACTCGGGCGCCGCCGCCCACAGCGCCTCCTCTCCCAACAGCCCCATGCTGCCCCAGCGCATGCCGCACGCGCCGTCGATGGGCACGTCCGGCGGAGGGGACTCTCCCCTGCTTGTGGACCCCGAAGCCGTGCAGCAGCAGGGCGGGGGCCCCTCCTCTGCCACCACCGCAGGCGCGCAGCGCCACGGCTTCAATGCTTCGAGCCTTCCCCCGGCGTCCGTACCGCAGTCATACAGCCCGTTGGGCCCGTCCAAGGCAGTACCGCCGCTGTCGACCCACGGGTCAGTCAGCCACTCGTACGACGGCCGGGGCAACCAGGGCACAGGGCAGCAGCAGCAGCACCACGGCAGCGCGTTCTCTAAGCTTATACACGCTCTCACACCGCACTCTGGGAGCGGCTCAACGAAGAAGCTGCCTGTCGCCCGGGGTGCGTCGGCGTCGCAAGTCCCCGTACCGCCATTGGGCTCAAAGTCAGTGCCGTACAAGGGGGCCAAGGTGGCGGCCGAGGCGGGCGCGCGGCAGCAGCTGCTGATTACTCCTGCTGTGGCGGCGCCGGCTCAGGTCCCCGCCTTCGGGCAGTGCAGCCTGCAGCCCACCAGCAACCATCACAACCGTCAGCACAGCTGCCGCCATGCGGACACCGACGCCGATCTCGCTGGCGGAGCGCCCCACCCCAAGGCACACCAGCACCAGCAGGTCATAGTCCGGGGCGACAGCGCCGGCGAGGAGTTTGTGCCTCCAGGCCTGGCCTCCCCTAAGCACCAACTGGGCGGCGCAAGCGACGCTGCCGCCACCACTGCTGCTGCGGCTGCTGCGGCTGCTGCGGCTGCTGCAGCTGACCCCAGGTGCTTCTACAGCGTAGGAGAGGCTCGCTCACCCTACAGCAAGGACTCGCTGTTGTCCACAGGAAGCACGGCTGCACACACAGCGGTGCCACAGCCGCGCCAGCTGCAGCGCGCTAACCAGCAGCCGCAGCAGCAGCAGGGCAAGCCGGGCCACGTGGTTGCAGCAGCTGCCGGTGCGGAAGCATTGCGCGCGATGTTGCCCACCGACGACGCGGGCGCCGACCGTGCTGCACCCTCCGAGCCGCCCGCCGTACTGCTGGCTATGAACCCTGCTGCACCGTCCGGCATGAGGCGGTCGCGCTGGTCCCTGGCGGACTTCGAGGTGGGCCGGGGGTGGGGGCGGGGACAGGATAGGTGCCGTGCCTCGGGTACTGACTCGCAGGTGGCTACAGGGAGGGTTTGGACATCGGGCACTCTGCTTGCTTGGCATGGCCAAGGAAAATAAGGTGTAATGTGCAGTGCGCGCGGCGGTGCAGGAGCTGGTGGCCCTGAGCACTGGGTTTGTTGCTTGGTTGCCGCCTGTGTGATTTCATGTGAAGCACTGACGCTGCTCAATGCGCGCGTTGTCCCTTGCTCGGCCCGTGTGCTGCAGTTGATCAAGCGGCTGTACAAGGGAGCCACGTCCGCCGTATACAAGGTGGGGAGGATAGCCCGTAAGCGCTAGGGCTGCGTTTGTGCCCGGCGTGTGGTTGCCCTGTTGCTTGTCGTGCGAAGGGAGGTCAGTTCTGTCTCTTTTTCCCCAGAGTCGCCTTTGCTGAGGTGCATGAGATGCGCCCAACCTCTGCCAACCTCGACCCCACCCCCGCCAGGCCACCTGCCTCCACAGCGGCTTGCCGGTGGCGCTCAAGGTGCGTAGGCAGGGCAGGACGGGAAGCCCGAGGCCCGCTGGTTGCACCGCCGCCAGCACCCACACAGCGCCTGCCGTAACATAAAGACGGCCCGGCCTGTCATTAGCCACTGCTGCCGCTCTTGGCTAGAATCGTGATATCATGCCCTGCAAATCCCACCTGCAGGTGTACTTCCGGTCCAAGGTTCCCTCCAACGTGCTGCACATGGTGCGGCGCGAAATCGAGCTGCACTACGGCCTGGCGCACCGCAACATCATCATGCTGTACGGCGCCTTCCAGGACGACAAGCACATCGTGCTGGTGCAGGTGGGACACAGGGATGGGCCTTGCCTTGTAAGGACATGCCCCCTTGAGGAGGCCCTGCCCGCACGTGTGCATGGACAAGAGCTGCTCAAACGACGTGTACTACCTCCTCTTATTCCTTTCGCGTTGTCCCTTGCCTTGGTCGCTTCGCAGCAGCGGTTGCGTTCACGGCCACGCCATGGCACACCGTCCACCCCGTGGACCCCTTCTCGCCTGTCCACACGCACCCTGTATCTGTAGCCCACCTTTGTTGCGCTGCCTCCCTCCCTTGCAGGAGTACGCTGCGCGGGGCGACCTGTACGGCATCCACTACGCCATGGGCCGCCGCCTCACGGAGACGCAGGTGGGCGGGCGCCCCACCTGCCTCCCGGTGCCTGGACCGCAACTGCTTGCCGTCATAGCGAAGTTGGTCCACGGGGGCAAGGCGCCTGGCGTGCGTGCGGGTATAACCTACACGCCTGCCCAGCGACGGCACCGCGGCGGTCCAGACACCTGCTCCAGCTGATGCAGGCGTACCGCGCATCCTGGCCACGACCAATCCGGCAATTGGACCCAACGTGATGAATATCATGGTCATGACTTGCTGCCCCTGGGTGCGCTCCGTGCTGGTGCAGGTGACGGAGCTGGTCATGGTGCCCTTCCTGGACGCCTGCTGCTACCTGCACAGCAAGGGCTTAATACACAGGGACATCAAGGTGAGTTAGCATCGGCGTGCGGTGTGCCTTGGGCTGCAAGCCGAACTGCCAGCGCAATACGTGCATTTTGCTTACGGAACCGTAGGGCCCGGGCGCCGATGTAAAGCAGCTCGTTTCAGCCGTAGGTAACAGGAACACGCCGGTACGGGCGATGCATGGGTAACGTGAACGCCTTGTTCCTCGTCCCTCATCCGACCTGATGCGGTTTTTGCACGGTACACCCCCTCTGCCCCCAGCCCGAGAACATCCTGTACACCACCGACTGGCAGCTCAAGCTCGCCGACTTCGGTGTCAGCATCGACGTCACCTCCGAGAGGGCCGTCACGCGCACGGGCACCGGTGAGCCCCGAGCCGTTGTGTGCCCACTGCCCCTGCGTTGCGTCTCAAACGGTGCGGTAGCGTGTGACGTGTAGAAGCAAAGCAGCGCCCCCGCTCGCGCCCCCGCTCACCTTGTTGCACGTCCTGTACCCAATCCGACGCTCCCCTGCACCCCCAGCCGACTACATGGCGCCCGAGGTGGAGCGCTGCCCGCTCAAGCACCGCCCCGAGGACAACAAGGACAACACCGCCCTGGCCTACACCAGCGCCATCGAGTGAGACCGCCGGCCGCACTGCTGTGCTAGCACCCTCACACCACCTGCACCCTGTACACCCGGCCCCCCACCCCCCGCTGTCCCCCTGTTCGCTTTTCCCCGGCAACGAACTGCACGCGTCCGCCTGCACCCGCCTCGTCTTCCACGTTGCCCTCACCGCCTGATGCAACAGTCAAACACTCGACAGCTCACTCTGTTTCCCTCGCTCCTTGCAACGCCCCCAACCCACAGCGTGTGGAGCGCCGGCGTGCTGGCCTACGAGATGCTTGTGGGCTTCCCGCCCTTTGTCAACCAGGACGGGGGCAAGGCCGCCGCCGCCGCAGCCGCAGCCGGCCCCGGCGCCATGCCCAGCGGCAGCGCCGCCGTGGCTGCCTTCCTGGCCCAGGAGGCCACGCGCCGGGCGCTGCGCTTCCCCGCCTCTGTGTCGGCGGCGGCGCGGGACTTCATAATCGCGGCGCTGGCGGAGAGGCCCGGCGACAGGCCCAGCTGCGGGCAGCTCCTGCGCCACCCGTGGCTGGCGGGAGCACTTAAGGTGGGTGCAGGGCACGGCACGTGTGAATGGGGGATTGTGGAATTGCGGGTCTGAGGGCCTAGGTCTGGTACGGAAGCTATGTGGTGCATGTACAACATGGGGGTAGGTTTGACCTGTGCGCTCACGAGCGCGCTGTTGAGGTGATACCGAGACGCTTTTCCATCCCCAACGGCGACACCGCTTCCTGCCCTACACATTACCTTTTTCTGCCGCTGCAGAAGCACGCCCAGTACGGCACACGGCCCGAGGCCGCCCCGGCACTGTCCGACACGTCCGACCTGGAGGACGAGTAGCTGCTTGGAACCGGCGGTGTCGTGGAAGGTGGAGGTGAGGAGGATGGCAGACACGGAGGGACAGCACTTTGGCGTCGGGGACGCCGCGGTCGAGATATGGCAGTATTCATCTGAAAAACCTAAGTAAGCAGCCTGTGCACAAGAGTGGTTGTGAAGCTATGGCCGGAGGGAAGCGCCCATCGCGGTAGACTGGGATGGTCGGTGTTGCGGTAGTAGTGCACGTCGGCATGGTGGCAGGTTGTGCGGCATGCTGTGTGCACCCGTGTAATTTGCTGGGAGGTATTTGGTACAGTGACGCGGTTTGCTAGATTGGGGGGCATCTCCCATGGGGAGTGGAGGCCGTGGGCTGTGATGCCCGGAGGCTGACCCACAAAGCAATGCGGTACGGGGTGCGGGCCTGTGGGGCTTGGACCTGATGGCTGTGGTCGGGGGGCAGAGGGGGGGCAACAAAGAAGCATATCTGTGGAGGGCCAGTATTTTGACTGCAGCGCACGCTTTGTGCGAGTTGTACAGCAACCAAGAAGAATGGGAAGCGCTGGGGCGCAGCGTGCGAGCGGTGGGCTGCGTGCTTTTGTTCTCGTACTGCGTGTGGGACGGTCATTGCTGCAGGAGCTGTCCAGTGAAGACTGGGCAGAACGGATGGGCAGGCCTGCGCCAAGGCTGGACGCCCTATGCAGCGTATGCAACTATGGGCGCGCATGCAGCTGTGGGGCGCGCGACGCGTTGAAGGTCCCCTGTCACGCCGCTTGGATGTTGTACGGCGGAACGGCATATCCATGCGTTACCCTTGTGCCTGGGAAGCTATTTATCTGGGTTAGTCGGCTGTCACTGTCCTTGAAGTCAGGCTGGCTGCAGGCTACCGTGTGCGTGCCGCCCTCGAGGACCGGGCGGGAGTGTCTGTGCTGCTGGGGCTGGGTACTTGGTGCTGTGGGTTGCGCCGCAGCCGCCGATTCAGCACCACTGAAGCCAGTGGAGACTTGCCATGGACCTACAAGTAACGGGGGGGCAGTAGCGGTGCATGCAGCTTCATTTGTGGGCGCGGTTACACTTCGTGTTTTCGTTTCTTTGTTTGCGTATTTCGCGTCCTTGCTTAGGTTTGTTTGAGCTTGGCCCCAGTGCTGTTGCGAGCTCCTGGGGGCACGTGCGCGTGTGCCACTCCTTGGGCGCCGGATGTTTGCGACGAGCTGATCTCAGATGCCACTTTGTGGCAATCAATGGAGCTCGGCAACAACCTCGACTGCTACATGGGCGCTTGAACGGCGTGTGTTCCAATTGTTTCCCAATGCGCCGGACAACACAAGTTGGATGGGTTTACGGCGGGCTTAAGCCAGGTGTATGTATTCTGGCACTCGATGGCGTCTGGGTTCAGGTGTCGGCGTCAAGGTGTACTCGTCAGTGTTTAATGACGGGGCCATTGGCCGAGGTGTGGGTGCACCTGCTTTCACGTGGGCACATAGCTTACGGCGAAAGTGAAGGTGGACGAACCGGGTGCAGTTAGGACGGTGCTTGGTCGACTTGCTGGTGAGCCCATTGGGGTCCTCAGACTCCAGGAGCACGGCACACCAGCACCGCCGCCGTCCACAATCCCACACACAAGCATGTGGCTGGAGTGGGCTTGGGATTGGGCGAGAGCCGCTTTGTCATTGGTATCGTTGGTATGTAGTGCAGCATTTGGGTAATCGTGCTGGGTATCAGGCATGGCCTTTGCCGTACAGTTCCATTGAGTTGTATCGGCGCTTCATCTCATTGGTGTGGCAACCTGCATATTTGACCCTCTGCCGGTCTACGCAAGCCGGGCTTGGCATTGTTGATTCCTTTAGCTGCGAGCAATCTCCCTACTCGACTGTATGCGCCGCGGAAGTTGGACCAGGTATGCGTTTGGCTGCGGGCGGCTCAGGCGTCGGCTGGACAGAACGCGCCGCACGTAGTCGACCTGACAAGTGTGAAGCTGTACGCTGTTTGCAGTAGAGGTTGCTCGAGGTGCATCCTAACCTAGGAGCGCATTCTGCAGGTGGCACTGTATTCGGCTGAAGCGGTCTTGGTGGAAGCTCTGTTTGCGTGACATGTGACACGTGCGTTGACCATGCGATGCCCCGGAGGTTTCTCGTGTAGTCCATGACGCCTTGCATGGCGGCGAAGCCCTTGTGCCCTTGCCTTCCTCAGCAGTGATGCGATGCGGCGGCGGGAGCAACGCACAACTGCTGGCATATTTGCTGCTGGTGATGCGCTCCAGGTCGAGCCGTATGGGAGTGGGGACGGGGCCGCTGTGTGTGATGTCGTTGGCGTGTTGGTTGTCATGCGGCTCCGGTGGATGGGTCAGGATGCTGGGCAGGGGTACTGAGCCGGGAGGCACCTTGTGTGGCCCCCACTCCTGATGCTGGGGCACGCATTGCACGTCACAAAGTTTCCTTTGAACCTTGATCACGGCGATCTTGATTGCAATAAGTATTTGTGAATAGAATGCACAGCTGTTTTCGTCATCTTTGCGCGCCTGTTGTGGGACCGGGCTGCTTTTTTTTTTTTTTTTTTTTTTTTTTTTTTTTTTTTTTTTTTTTTGTGAGAAGGTTACAGGGGGTTTGGAATTTGATCATGGCACAAACGTTTGGGGGGGGTATAAAGCCCCCCCCCCCCCCCCCACCCAACCCCCCCCAAAC
>VFQN01002805.1_pt1 | contig 26130 bp, 18 predicted proteins | sample 3512371 | NCBI WGS metagenome assembly VFQN01 (sample SAMN10412370, study PRJNA504923) | tailings metagenome | isolation source: Replicate 2 from Balatoc abandoned mine | place: Philippines: Itogon, Benguet | collected 2017-08-28 | reverse complement strand
CCGCTTCTGGCTGACCCCGGCGAAAGGAAGCTTCGTGCGTTGGGGCACCGCGCTCCACGACCGTTTCATGCTGCCGCATTTTGTCTGGCAGGATTTTCTCGATGTGCTCGCCGACCTCAAGGCGAACGGCTTCGACCTTCGCCCCGAATGGTTTTCCGCCCAGCTCGAATTCCGCTTCCCCTTCTGCGGCGAGGTCGAATACGAGGGCGCGAAGCTGGAGGTGCGCCAGGCGCTTGAACCCTGGCATGTCATGGGCGAACAGGGCGCGATCGGCGGCACGGTGCGGTATGTCGATTCGTCCGTGGAGCGCCTGCAGGTCAAGCTGGAGACGGCCAATCCGGAGCGCTACACCGTCGCCTGCAACGGCCGGCCGGTGCCGCTGAGGCAGGCCGGCACGCGGGGCGTTTCGGTTGCCGGCGTGCGCTACAAGGCCTGGCAGCCGGCCTCGGGCCTGCATCCTGTGCTGCCCGTCAACACACCGCTTACTTTCGACATTTATGATACATGGTCGCGGCGCGCGATCGGAGGCTGCATTTACCACGTTGCCCATCCGGGTGGACGCAACTATGACACCTTTCCGGTCAACGGCAACGAGGCCGAGGCGCGCAGGCTGGCGCGGTTCGAACCCTGGGGGCACAGGGCTGGCGGTTATACGCTGTGGCCGGAAACCCCGCCGGCGGATTTCCCGCTGACGCTGGATTTGCGCCGGCCCGCCGGTATCTAGTGTTTAGCCTCCTCCAGGAGTGAATGGATTGAAGACCACGAGTATGGGGGCGGAACGCAGGGCGGCCAGTGCGGCGAAAGAGCCGGCTCACGCCTATGCCCCGCTTCCCGAGGTGGCCGACGAGATGGTCGACACCGAAGGCAAGGTGCGCCCCGTCTGGCGGCATTTCCTGAATGCGCTCGGCCGCATGGACGAGGCCGACCTTGCCGGCCGCTTCGCCCGCGCCGACCGGTATCTGCGCGATGCCGGCGTCTTCTACCGCGCCTACGGCAAGGAGGCGAACACCGACCGTGCCTGGCCGCTCTCGCACATTCCCGTGCTGATCGACGAAGCGGAGTGGGAAAACCTCTCCCGCGGCCTCATCCAGCGCGCCGAACTGCTGGAGGCCGTCGTCGCCGATATCTACGGCAAGAACGAGCTTGTCGCGAGCGGCCTCCTGCCTCCTGCCCTCGTCGCCTCCAACAGTGAGTTCCTGCGCCCGCTCGTCGGCGTGCATCCTGCCGGCCAGCATTTCCTGCACTTCGTCTCCTTCGAGATCGGCCGCGGGCCTGACGGCAACTGGTGGGTGCTGTCCGACCGCACGCAGGCTCCCTCCGGCGCCGGTTTTGCGCTGGAAAACCGCGTGGCAACCACCCGCGCCTTCTCCGATGTCTACGCGGAGACCCACGCCCATCGCCTCGCTGGCTTCTTCGGCGCCTTCCGCAACACGCTGCAGGCCAACAAATCGGCCGAGGACCGCATCGCCGTCCTGACGCCGGGCCTTGCCAACGAGACCTATTTCGAACACGCCTATATCGCCCGCTATCTCGGCTTCATGCTGCTGGAGGGCGAGGACCTGACGGTCGTCGGCGGCAAGGTCATGGTGCGCACCGTCGCCGGCCTGAAACCGATCGGCGTGCTGTGGCGGCGGCTTGACGCCTCCTTCGCCGATCCGCTGGAGCTGAACCAGAACTCCCATATCGGCACGCCCGGCATGGTCGAGGCGCTGCGCTCCGGCTCCGTCACCTTCGTCAACGCGCTCGGCGCCGGCATCGTCGAGACGCGCGCCTTCCTCGCGTTCCTCCCGAACATCTGTCGGCAACTGCTCGGCGAGGACCAGCTCCTTCCCTCCGTCGCGACCTGGTGGTGCGGCCAGAAGAGCGAGCGCGAACATGTCGCGGCTCATATCGAGCGCATGGTCATCGGACCGGCCTATTCCACGCGGCCGTTCTTCGACGACAACGAACAATCCGTGCTCGGCTCGACGCTGCGCGACACCGCGAAACAATCGATCGCCGAATGGCTGGCCTCCGACGGTGCCAAACTGGTCGGTCAAGAGGCCGTGACGCTCTCCACCACGCCGGCTTTCGTCGAGGGGAAACTCGTGCCGCGGCCGATGTCGCTGCGCGTCTTCGCCGCCCGTACGCGCGACGGCTGGCAGATCATGCCCGGCGGTTTCGCCCGCATCGGCGCCGGCGACAATGTCTCGGCCATCGCCATGCAGGAGGGCGGTTCGGCGGCGGACGTCTGGATCGTCAGCCCGAAACCCGTCGAGCGCACGTCGCTGCTGCCCGCCGAAGAGGTTTTTACTCGCAACATGCCCGGCAGCCTGCCGAGCCGCGCGGCCGACAACCTCTTCTGGCTCGGCCGCTACATCGAGCGAGCGGAAGGGGCGCTGCGCATCCTGCGCGCCTGGCACGGTCGCTACGCCGAATATGCCAATCCGGAACAACCGCTGCTGAAGGACGTCAGCGACTATCTCGAAGCGCTCGACATCGATACGTCGGAGGCGGTGCCGACAAGCCTCATCCGCAACATCGACAGCGCCGTCTTCTCCGCCAGCAACATCCGCGACCGTTTCTCGCCGGATGGCTGGCTGGCGCTGAACGACCTTTCCAAGACGGCGCGCCGCTTCCACGTCAACGTGCAGGCCGGCGACGACGCGACGCGCGCCATGACCGTGCTGTTGCGAAAGCTCGCAGGCTTCGCCGGTCTCGTGCATGAAAACATGTACCGCTTCACCGGCTGGCGTTTCCTCTCCATCGGCCGCTATCTCGAACGCGGGCTGCACATGACGCGCCTGCTCGGCCACATGTCCGGCGAGGACGCGCCCGACGGCGCGCTCGACATGCTGTTGGAAATCGGCGACAGCGTCATGACCCACCGCCGTCGCTACAATGTCGCGACCGCACGCCTGACGGTCACCGACCTGCTCGCGCTCGACCCGCTCAACCCGCGCTCGATCCTCTACCAGCTCAACGAGATCAAGAACGAAGTCGAGCAATTGCCGAACGCCTATGCCAACGGTCAGATGTCGCCCTTCTACCGCGAGGCGATGCGCCTGCATGCGGGCCTGGCGGTGATGACGCCGGAAACCATGACGGATGCGGTGTACAAGCGTTTCGAGGCGGAACTCGAAAAGCTGTCCGACATTCTTGCGAAGACCTATCTGAGCTGAGCGAGGGGGAGGCGCCGAAACCATGCTCTACGACGTCAACCTCCATATCAGCTACCTCTACGACACGCCGGTTTCCGGCGGCCGGCATATCGTGCGCGTGCTGCCGCTGTCGATCGGCGGGCGCCAGCGGCTGGTCGCCGGCACGGTGGGCGTAACACCCGGCCCCGGCGAACGGGTCGACCACAACGACTTCTTCGACAACCCGATGAGCGCCATCCTCTTTCGCAATGCGCATGAGCGGCTGGATATCCGCATGCAGGCGCGCGTGCATGTCGACGTGCCGGAACCGGCCGCCGACTTTTCCCCCCGCGTTGCCGACCTGCCGGAGGATATCGCCAACTACTGGTCGCTCGATGCCGGCTCGCCGCACCACTATACCGGCCCGAGCCCGCGGCTGAAGGATTGCCCCGAGATCGCCGAATACGCCCGCTCGATCGTCAAACCCGACATGACGATCCGCGCCATCGCCACGGCCGTCTGCGCGCGCATCCACAAGGATTTCACCTACGATCCGAAGGCGACCAACGTCGACACCACCCCGCGTGAGGCCTTCAAGCTGAAGCGCGGCGTCTGCCAGGACTTTACCCATGTGATGATCGTGGCGCTCCGGAGCCTCGGCATTCCCGCCGGCTATGTCAGCGGGTTCCTGCGCACCATCCCCCCGCCAGGCAAGGAGCGGCTGGAGGGGGCGGATGCCATGCATGCCTGGGTGCGCTACTGGTGCGGCCGGGTGAACGGCTGGATGGAGCTCGACCCGACCAACAACATCCCCGCCGGGACCGATCACATCGTCGTCGGCTACGGCCGCGACTATGCCGACGTCGCCCCGGTCATCGGCGTGCTCAAGGGCTACGGCCAGCACAAGACGAGCCAGGCGGTCGACGTCATTCCGGTGCGGCAGACGGCGTAAATCCCGTTTGGAAACAACCGGGAAGACCGGATTTTCAAGGTCTTTGCAATTTTACGAAAACTATACCACGCACCCGAACCGTTAAATAACACTTCGCTGCTAGCTTCCCCCCACATTATGAAGATGGTGGGTGAGTTCTCATGACGAAGAATACGGAAAGAAAGACCTGGGTCTCCCGCCTTCTGCGGGACCGCGGCGGTAATTTCGGAATGATGACGGCGCTCGTCTTCCCGGTCATGCTGGCCGCCGGCGGAGTCGCCATCGACCTGACCACCATGGTCATGAAGAAAGCCGAATTGCAGGACGCCGCCGACGCGGCCGCCCTCGCGGCGGCCTCCGCACTGGCCAACGACGGCAAGAGCATCTCCGAGGCGAAGGTCATCGCGATGAGCTTCCTGAAGACACAGATGAGCGGCTCGACCAAAGAGGAAGAGGAAAAGGCCAAGACGGAAGGGACGCGCGGTTCAGACGGCAACGAAAATGGCGTGGAAGAATACGATTTCGATGCCTCGACCGTCGTCGAGATCATCGAAACGGCGCTGGTCGGCAACGGCAAATCGTTCAAAGTGAACGTCTCGACAAGCTACGAGATGAAGTTCAACCCCTTCACGCGGCTTCTCGGCCAGACGAAGACCACGATGAACGCCGCAAGCTCGGCGGAAAGCGCGACGGAATCGAAGAACGCCCTCTCGATGTTCCTCGTGCTCGACAAATCCGGCTCGATGGCCTGGATCACCAACGAGAAGGACGCAGCGGTAAAGTCCTGCATCAACTGGACGGAATCGAACTGGGGCAACACCAAGACCAAGGCGACGAGCCCGTGCTACGTTTCCAAGATGGCCGCGCTGAAGCTCGCTGTGGCAAGCCTTTTCACCCAGTTCAAGGCGGCCGACCCGACAGACACCTTCGTGCGCACAGGCACCATCGCCTATGATTCGGTGAGCTATACACCAAGTGCGCTGGCCTGGGGCTTCACAAGCTCGCTGGACTACGTCAACAAGCTCGACGCCAATGGCGGCACGGCCTCCGGCGCAGCCATGAAGACGGCTTACAACAGGCTGAAGGAAGCGTCCGAAAACACCGCTCACAGGGATAAGAACGGCCAGGTTCCGACCAAATACATCGTCCTCATGACGGATGGCGACAACAACAACACGGCCGACGACACGAGCACGAAGGCAACCTGCACCTCGGCCAAGAATGATGGCATGGAGGTCTACACCGTTGCCTTCATGGCACCGACCCGCGGCCAAAATCTGCTCAAGGATTGTGCATCGAGCGCTTCGCACTATTTCCAGGCCGAGAACATGGCAGCCCTCGTCGCGGCCTTCAAGGTGATCGGCGAGCGGACCTCCGCGGTGGTCTCCCGCCTGACCAAATAAGCGGCATTCCGCTATAGGAAAAAGCAAAACCCGCTGGGCCGGCCCAGCGGGTTTTTTAGCATATTCAACGTGTTTCAGGCATGTCGAAAATGCATGCGGCCTTTCTAGAAAAGCCTGTTGCAAGCGCTTCGGATAGATGCATAAATTGATTTAAACGCGACTTTCGCGAGAACGGACGCACAGAATGCGAGGGGGCAAAGTTCACCAATGATGAACCGGGTTACCAACAACGATCTCGCTCCCGCCCCCCGATCATCCGATCGCGAACAACTTGCGACCGAGCTTCTGGAGCGCCTCAAATATCGTATCGGCAAGGACCCGAAAGTGGCCAAGCCGCATGACTGGCTGACGGCGGCCATCCTCGTCGCGCGCGATCGTATCACCGACAAGTGGATGGACTCCACCCGCCGAACCTATGCAACGGGCGCAAAGCGCGTCTACTATCTATCGCTTGAATTTCTCATTGGTCGCCTGATGCGCGACGCCATGACGAATATCGGCATCATGGACGAGATGCGCCACGCGCTCGCCTCGCTCGGCGTCGATCTCGACATCATCGCCGAACTGGAGCCGGATGCTGCCCTCGGCAACGGCGGCCTCGGGCGCCTTGCCGCCTGTTTCATGGAAAGCATGGCGACGGTCGACGTGCCGGCCTATGGCTACGGCATCCGCTACGTGCACGGCCTCTTCCGCCAGCAGATGGCGGACGGCTGGCAGGTGGAGCTTCCGGAAACCTGGCTCGCCCACGGCAATCCCTGGGAGTTCGAGCGGCGCGAAAGCTCCTACGAAATCGGCTTCGGCGGCGCCGTGGAAACGATCAATATCGGCGAGGACAAGCAGCGCTTCGTCTGGAAGCCGGCCGAACGCGTCATCGCGACGGCCTATGACACGCCGGCCGTCGGCTGGCGGGCCAAGCGCGTCAACACGTTGCGCCTTTGGGCCGCCAACCCGATCGACCCGATCCTGCTCGATGCGTTCAATGCCGGCGACCATATCGGCGCCCTGCGCGAGAGCAACAAGGCGGAGAGCCTGACGCGCGTCCTCTACCCGGCCGACGCCACCTCCGCCGGCCAGGAACTGCGCCTCAGGCAGGAGTTCTTCTTCTGCTCCGCCTCGCTGCAGGACATCCTGCGCCGCCACCTGCAGCAATATCCCGACTTCACGTCACTGCCGGATGCCGTGGCGATCCAGCTGAACGACACGCACCCGGCCATTTCCGTCGCCGAACTGGTGCGATTGCTCACCGACGTGCACGGCATCGAGTTCGATACGGCCTGGGATATCGCCCACCGCACCTTCTCCTACACCAACCACACGCTGCTGCCGGAAGCACTGGAAAGCTGGCCGGTGCCGCTGCTCGAGCGCCTGCTGCCACGCCATATGCAGATCGTCTACGCGATCAATGCGAAAATTCTCGTCGTGGCACGCAAGGAAAAGGGTTTCGAGGATCAGCGCATCCGCAACATCTCGCTGATCGAGGAATCGGGCGAGCGGCGTGTGCGCATGGGCAATCTCGCCTTCGTCGGCTCGCACTCGATCAACGGCGTTTCGGCACTGCACACCGAACTGATGAAGGAAACGGTCTTCGCCGACCTGCACAAGCTCTATCCCGACCGCATCAACAACAAGACCAACGGCATCACGCCACGCCGCTGGCTGATGCAGTGTAATCCGGGGCTTTTCAACCTGATCCGCGAAGCGATCGGCGATGCCTTCATGGACGATGCCGAGGCGCTGAAGGCGCTCGACGCCTTCGCTGACAACCGAGATTTCCAGGAGCGTTTCGCCGCGATCAAGCGGGAGAACAAGAACCGCCTCGCCAATCTCGTCGGCAGCCGCATGGGCGCCAGGATCGATCCCGCCGCGATGTTCGACATCCAGATCAAGCGCATCCACGAATACAAGCGCCAGCTGCTGAACATCATCGAGGCCGTGGCGCTCTATGACCAGATCCGCTCGCACCCGGAACTCGACTGGGTTCCCCGGGTAAAACTCTTCGCAGGCAAGGCGGCGCCGAGCTACCACAACGCCAAGCTGATCATCAAGCTCGCCAACGACGTGGCGAAGGTCATCAACAACGACCCGGCGGTGCGCGGCCTGCTCAAGGTCGTCTTCGTTCCGAACTACAACGTCTCGCTCGCCGAGATCATGGTGCCGGCCGCCGATCTTTCGGAGCAGATTTCCACTGCGGGCATGGAAGCGTCTGGAACCGGCAACATGAAGTTCGCGTTGAACGGCGCGCTGACGATCGGCACGCTCGACGGAGCCAATGTCGAGATGCGCGACCATGTGGGCGAGGAGAACATCGTGATCTTCGGCATGACGGCGGAAGAGGTGGCGAAGGTCAGGGCCGAGGGGCACAATCCACGCGCCATCATCGAGCAATCGAAGGAGCTGTCGCAGGCGCTCGCCGCAATCTCCTCGGGCGTTTTCTCGCCTGATGACCGCAACCGCTTCGCCGGTCTCGTCGATGGACTCTACAATCACGACTGGTTCATGGTCGCAGCCGATTTCGACGCCTATGCCAGAGCCCAGCGCGATGTCGATGCCATCTGGAACGACAAGGCATCCTGGTACTCCAAAACCATCCGCAACACGGCCCGCATGGGCTGGTTCTCGTCCGACCGCACCATTCGCCAATACGCCAAGGAAATCTGGAGAGCCTGATGACCGCACCGCCGAAAAAAGGCACGACGGGGGGACCGTCAGAGCTTCTGGCGAAGGCAGACATCGACGCGATCTTGGAAAGCCGGCACTGGGACCCGTTCGCAGTGCTCGGCCTGCACGCGGCCGGCGACGGCCATGTCGCCCGCTGCTTCCTGCCCGGCGCCGCAGAGGTGACCGCCGAGACACTCTCGGGCAAGGAGATCGGCGTGCTGACGCAGGTCGATCCAGCCGGCATTTTCGCCGGCGAGGTCTCGCTCAAGAAGCTTCAGCCGATCCGCTACCGCGCACGCAATGACAGCGGCGAGTGGGTGGTGGTCGATCCCTATTCCTTCGGCCCGGTGCTCGGCCCGATGGACGACTACTACATCCGCGAAGGCTCGCATCTTCGCCTCTTCGACAAGATGGGCGCTCATCCAATGACGCTCGAGGGCATCGAGGGCTTCCACTTCGCCGTCTGGGCGCCAAATGCCAAGCGGGTCTCCATTGTCGGCAACTTCAACAACTGGGACGGCCGGCGGAATGCGATGCGGCTGCGCCGCGACACAGGCATCTGGGAAATCTTCCTGCCCGGCATCACCATCGGCCATGCCTACAAATACGAGATCGTCGGCATCGACGGCGAGGTCCTGCCGCTGAAGGCCGATCCTTTCGCCCGCCGCTCGGAGCTCCGCCCCGCCAACGCCTCCATGACGACAGGGCCGATCGACCAGGCCTGGGAGGACAAGGCGCACCTGGCGCACTGGGCCTCGGCGGACGCCCGCCGCCAGCCGATCTCGATCTACGAGGTGCATGCCGGTTCCTGGCAGAAGAACGACAATGGCGACTTCCTCACCTGGGACGAACTGGCGAACCGCCTGATCCCCTACTGTGTCGACATGGGCTTCACCCATATCGAGTTCCTGCCGATCTCGGAATTCCCCTTCGACCCGTCCTGGGGCTATCAGACGACCGGCCTCTACTCGCCGACCGCCCGCTTCGGCGAGCCGGAGGGTTTTGCCCGCTTCGTCAACGGCTGCCACAAGGTGGGCATCGGCGTCATCCTCGACTGGGTGCCAGCGCATTTTCCGACCGATGCGCATGGCCTTGGTCACTTCGACGGCACAGCACTCTATGAGCACGAGGATCCGCGGCAAGGTTTTCATCCGGACTGGAACACCGCGATCTACAATTTCGGCCGCGCCGAGGTCCTGTCCTACCTCATCAACAACGCGCTCTACTGGGCAGAAAAATTCCACCTCGACGGCCTGCGCGTCGATGCGGTCGCCTCGATGCTCTATCTCGACTATTCGCGCAAGCACGGCGAATGGGTGCCGAACGAATATGGCGGCAACGAGAACCTGGAGGCCGTGCGCTTCCTGCAGTCGATGAACGCCCATGTCTATGCCGCCCATCCCGGCATCCTGACCATCGCGGAGGAATCCACCTCCTGGCCGAAGGTTTCGGCGCCGGTGCACGACGGTGGCCTCGGGTTCGGCTTCAAGTGGAACATGGGCTTCATGCACGACACGCTGCAATATCTGTCGCGCGAGCCGGTGCACCGCAAGTTCCACCACAATGACATGACCTTCGGCCTGCTCTATGCCTTCACGGAAAACTTCGTGCTGCCTCTCAGCCATGACGAGGTCGTGCACGGCAAGGGCTCGCTGATCGCCAAGATGGCCGGCGACGACTGGCAGAAATTCGCGAACCTGCGCGCCTATTACGGCTTCATGTGGGGTTATCCCGGCAAGAAGCTGTTGTTCATGGGCCAGGAATTCGCGCAATGGCAGGAGTGGAGCGAGGCCCGCGCACTCGACTGGAACCTGCTCGAATATCCGCTGCACGAGGGCATGCGCCGGCTCGTGCGGGATCTCAACGGCACATACCGCCGCAAGGCGGCGCTGCATGCGCGCGACTGCGAAGGCGACGGCTTCGAATGGCTGATTGCCGACGACCGGGAGAATTCCGTCTTCGCCTGGCTGCGCAAGGCGCCGGGCGAGAAGCCGATCGCCATCGTCACCAACTTCACCCCCGTCTATCGCGAGAATTATGGGGTCCCGCTGCCGGTGGAGGGCCGCTGGCGGGAAATCCTCAACACCGACGCCGAAATCTACGGTGGCAGCGGCAAGGGCAACGGCGGCGCCGTACAGGCCAAGAAACAGGCAAATGGAAGAATAACAGCCACGATCACCCTGCCGCCGCTGGCGACGCTGATGCTCGAGCTGGACGCATAAATTCGACTGTCGGGAGGACACTATGGAGCAAAAGCGGATTCAACCCCTCGCCCGTGACGCGATGGCCTATGTTCTGGCGGGGGGTCGCGGCAGCCGCCTCAAGGAACTGACAGACCGGCGCGCCAAGCCCGCCGTCTATTTCGGCGGCAAGGCGCGCATCATCGATTTCGCCCTCTCCAATGCGCTGAACTCCGGTATCCGCCGCATCGGCGTCGCCACCCAGTACAAGGCGCATTCGTTGATCCGTCACCTGCAGCGCGGCTGGAACTTCTTCCGCCCCGAGCGCAACGAGAGCTTCGATATCCTGCCCGCCAGCCAGCGTGTGTCCGAAACACAGTGGTACGAGGGCACCGCCGATGCCGTCTACCAGAATATCGACATCATCGAAGACTACGGCGTCGAATACATGGTCATCCTCGCCGGCGATCATATCTATAAAATGGACTACGAGCTGATGCTCCAGCAGCACGTCGATTCCGGCGCGCAGGTCACCATCGGGTGCCTGGAAGTGCCGCGCATGGAAGCAACCGGCTTCGGCGTCATGCATGTCGACGACAAGGACCAGATCATCGCCTTCGTGGAGAAGCCGGCCGATCCGCCGAGCATTCCCGGCAATCCCGACATGGCGCTCGCCTCCATGGGCATCTATGTCTTTCACACGAAGTTCCTGATGGACCTCCTGCGGCGCGACGCCGCCGACCCGACGTCGAGCCGCGATTTCGGCAAGGACATCATCCCCTACATCGTCGAGCACGGCAAAGCCGTCGCCCATCGTTTCACCGCCTCCTGCGTGCGCTCCGATTTCGAGCGCGAGGCCTATTGGCGCGACGTCGGCACGGTCGATGCCTATTGGCAGGCCAATATCGACCTCACCGACATCACCCCGGAACTCGACATCTACGACAGCTCCTGGCCGATCTGGACCTTCGCCGAGATCAAGCCGCCGGCAAAGTTCGTGCATGACGACGAGAACCGCCGCGGCTCGGCGATCTCCTCGCTCGTCTCCGGCGATTGCATTATCTCCGGCTCGACGCTGCATCGCAGCCTCCTCTTCACGGGCGTGCGCGCCAATTCCTATTCCCGTCTCGAAGGCGCCGTCGTGCTGCCCAACGTCATGATCGGCCGCCATGCCAATCTCAGGAACGTCGTCATCGACAGGGGCGTCGTCATTCCGGAAGGCCTCGTCGTCGGCGAGGACCCGGTGCTCGATGCCAAGCGTTTCCGCCGGTCGGAAGGCGGCATCTGCCTCATCACCCAACCCATGATCGACAAGCTGGAGCTCTAGTCGTCCTCATGAACATCCTTTCGGTGGCATCCGAAGTATTCCCGCTGATCAAGACGGGAGGCCTCGCCGACGTCGCCGGCGCATTGCCGATCGCACTCGCCGGGCATGGAACGCACATGCGCACGCTCATGCCCGGTTACCCCGCGGTCATGCAGCGGCTGGGAAGCGTCGAGGTGGTCGCCACCTTCGACGACCTTCTCGGCGAACCTGCGCGCATCCTCGCCACCGTGCACGAGGGTCTCGATATCCTCGTACTCGATGCCCCCGGTTTCTTCGACCGGCCGGGCGGGCCCTATACGGACGCCACGGGCAAGGATTTCGTGGACAACTGGCAGCGCTTCGCCGCCCTGTCCTTCGCAGGCGCGGAAATCGCCCGCGGCCTGTTGCCGGACTGGCGGCCGGACATCGTGCATGCCCATGACTGGCAGGCGGCAATGACGGCCGTCTACATGCGCTATACCGGCCTGCAGCACATTCCCACCATCGTCACCGTGCACAACCTCGCCTTCCAGGGCCAGTTCGGTGCCGATATCTTCCCGGGCCTCGGCCTGCCGCCGGAAGCCTTCACCGTCGACGGGCTCGAATATTACGGCGATGTCGGCTTCCTCAAGGGCGGCCTGCGCACCGCCTGGTCGATCACCACGGTCAGCCCCACCTATGCCCACGAGATCATGACGCCGGACTATGGCATGGGACTCGAAGGCCTGATCAATGCCCGCGCCGGCGACCTCGTCGGCATCGTCAACGGCATCGACACCACCGTCTGGAACCCCGAAACCGACAGCCAGATCGCCCGCCCCTATGCTGCCGGCTCGCTGAAACAGCGCGCGGTCAACCGGCAGGCACTGGTCGAACGGTTTAATCTCGAACAGGACGACGGCCCGATCTTCTGCGTCGTCAGCCGCCTCACCTGGCAGAAGGGCATCGACCTCATCGCCGAAATCGCCGACTGGATCGTCGATCAGGGCGGCAAGCTCGCCGTGCTCGGTTCCGGCGACCAGGGCCTCGAGGGCGCTCTGCTCGCGGCGGCCTCCCGCCATCGCGGCCGCATCGGCATCGTCATCGGCTACAACGAGCCGCTGTCGCATCTCATGCAGGCCGGCGCCGACGCGATCCTCATCCCCTCGCGCTTCGAGCCCTGCGGCCTCACCCAGCTCTATGGCCTGCGCTACGGCTGCATCCCGGTCGTCGCGCGCACCGGCGGCCTTGCCGATACCGTCATCGACGCCAACGAGGCCGCCCTTTCCGCCCGCGTCGCCACGGGCTTCCAGTTCACCCCGATCAATGCCGAGGGCCTGCGCCAGGCGCTGCGCCGCGTCTTCAAGGCCTGGCGCGAACCAAAAATCTGGGGCCGCATCCAGAACCAGGGTATGAAGTCGGACGTTTCCTGGGAAAACAGCGCCGCGCGCTATGCCGACCTCTATTCCAGCCTACTTTCGCGAGTGTAAGCCGATGACCATCAAGACCGTATCGACCACGCCCTATTCCGACCAGAAGCCCGGCACGTCCGGTCTGCGCAAGAAGGTCCCCGTCTTCCAGCAGAAGAACTATGCGGAGAACTTCATCCAGGCGATCTTCGATTCCCTGGAAGGCTTCGAGGGCCAGACGCTGGTGATCGGCGGCGACGGCCGCTACTACAATCGCGAGGTCATCCAGCTTGCCATCAAGATGGCCGCCGCCAACGGTTTCGGCCGCGTGCTGGTCGGCCGTGGCGGCATTCTCTCGACCCCCGCTGCGTCCAATGTCATCCGCAAATACAAGGCCTTCGGCGGCATCGTTCTGTCGGCCAGCCACAATCCCGGCGGCCCGACGGAAGACTTCGGCATCAAATACAATATCGGCAATGGCGGCCCGGCGCCGGAAAAGATCACCGACGCGATCTTCGCCCGCACCAAGGTCATCGACAGCTACAAGATATCTGACGTCGCCGACGTGAATCTTGACCTCGAAGGCACGCACGAAATCGAGGGAATGGCGATCACCGTCATCGATCCCGTGGCCGACTATGCCGAGTTGATGGAACAGCTCTTCGATTTCAACGCGATCCGCGGCTTGCTCGCCGGCGGCTTCCGCGTCGTCTTCGACGCCATGAGCGCCGTCACCGGCCCCTATGCCAAGGAGATCCTCGAAAACCGCCTCGGCGCCACCAAGGGCTCGGTGCTCAACTTCATGCCGCTGCCAGACTTCGGCGGCCACCACCCGGACCCCAACCTGGTACACGCCCGCGCGCTCTACGAGACGATGATGGCCGACGACGCGCCGGACTTCGGCGCCGCCTCCGACGGCGACGGCGACCGCAACCTGATCATCGGCAAGGGCATCTTCGTCACCCCGTCCGACAGCCTGGCGCTGCTCGCCGCCAACGCCCATCTTGCGCCCGGCTATGCCAAGGGCCTCGCCGGCATCGCGCGCTCCATGCCCACCTCGGGCGCCGCCGACCGCGTCGCGGAAAAACTCGGCATCGGCATTTTCGAGACGCCGACCGGCTGGAAATTCTTCGGCAACCTGCTCGACGCCGGCCTTGCCACGATCTGCGGCGAGGAGAGCGCCGGCACCGGTTCCGACCATGTGCGCGAGAAGGACGGCCTCTGGGCCGTGCTGCTCTGGCTCAACATTCTCGCCGTGCGCAAGGAAAGCGTTCTCGACATCGTCGAACAGCACTGGGCGACCTACGGCCGCAACTACTATTCCCGTCACGACTACGAGGAAGTCGACACCGATGCCGCGAACGGTCTTGTGGCGAACCTGCGCGACCAGCTAGCCACCCTTCCCGGCAAGAGCTTCGGCTCCCTCACCGTCGCAACGGCAGACGATTTTGCCTATAACGACCCGGTGGACCAGTCGGTCAGCAAGAACCAGGGCATCCGCATCCTCTTCGAAGGCGGTTCGCGCGTGGTCTTCCGCCTCTCCGGCACCGGCACCTCGGGCGCGACCCTGCGCGTCTACATCGAGCGCTTCGAGCCCGACGCCGCGCGCCACGACATCGACACGCAGGAAGCTCTCGCCGACCTCATCGCCGTCGCCGACGAGATCGGCGGCATCAAGACCCGAACCGGCCGCGATGCGCCGACCGTGATCACCTGAGATGACGATCACCGCCCCTTCCTTCGCGCCGGGCGCCACGCTCTCCGGGGACGGGGTGGAGTTCGCGGTCTATTCGCACAACGCCGGCCGGGTCGAGCTTTGCCTGTTCGACAACAATGGCGACAAGGAACTCGCCCGCCTCGCAATGGGGCGGGACGAGAACGGTTTCCACCGTGTCTTCGTCGAAGGCGCGACCGCTGGAACATGCTACGGCTTCCGCGCCGATGGTATCTATTCCCCCGACCACGGCCTCTGGTTCGACCCGACAAAACTGCTCGTCGATCCCTATGCCAAGAAAATCGACCGCCCCTTCGTGCACGACGGCCGCCTCACCCGCTTCGGTGTCGAGACGGCGGATATCGTGCCGAAGGCCATCGTCACACGAAACCGGCCGGTCGATGTAAAAGCGCCGCTCTTCCGCCCCGGTGGCTTCGTCTACGAGGTAGCGGTGCGCAGCTTCACCATGCTGCACCCCGACGTGCCGGAGGCGGTGCGCGGAACCGTCGGCGCGCTTGCCCATCCCGCCGTGCTCGCCCATCTCAAGCGCCTCGGCGTCGATGCCGTCGAGCTGATGCCGATCACCGCCTGGATCGATGAACGCCATCTGCCGCCTCTCGGTCTTTCCAACAGCTGGGGCTACAACCCGATCGCGCTGATGGCGCTCGATCCGCGCCTCGTTCCCGGCGGCATGAAGGAACTCGCCGACACCGTCGCGGCACTGCGCGCCGAAAACATCGGCGTCATCCTCGACCTCGTCTTCAACCACTCCGGCGAGAGCGACCGCCACGGCGCGACGCTCTCCATGCGCGGCCTCGACAACCTCACCTATTACCGCCATGTGGAGGGCCGCCCCGGCGAGCTGATCAACGACACCGGCTGCGGCAACACCATCGCCGGGGAACACCCGATCGTACGCCAGCTCGTTCTCGACAGCCTGCGCCATTTCGTGCGCCATGCCGGCGTCGATGGCTTCCGCTTCGACCTTGCCACCATCCTCGGCCGCGAGGCGGACGGTTTTTCCGCAAGGGCCGCGCTGCTCTCGGAAATCTGCGCCGACCCGCTGCTCAAGGACCGCGTGCTGATCGCCGAGCCATGGGACATCGGGCCCGGCGGCTACCAGCTCGGCAATTTCCCGGAACCCTTCCTCGAATGGAACGACCGCTATCGCGACGACACGCGCACCTTCTGGCGCGGTGACAGCCACCGGCTCGGTGCCTTCGTCACCGCGCTTGCCGGCTCTTCCGACATCTTCTCCCGCCATGGCGGCGACCGCACCCGCTCCGTCAATTTCCTCGCCGCCCATGACGGCTTCACCCTGATGGACCTTGTCTCCCATACGGTGAAACACAATGAGGCGAACGGCGAGGACAACCGCGACGGCCACAACGAGAACCATTCCTGGAACAACGGCGCCGAGGGCGAGACGACGGACGGCGCGGTGCTCTCGGCCCGCCGGGCGGATGTGAAGGCGCTGCTGGCGAGCCTCTTCCTCTCGCGCGGCACCGTCATGCTGACGGCCGGCGACGAGGGCGGACGCAGCCAGAACGGCAACAACAACGCCTATTGCCAGGACAACGCCATCACCTGGATGCACTGGGACCGGCTCGACGACGGTCTGATCGAACACACCGCCATGCTCTCTGCCATTCGCAAGCGTTTCCCCGCTCTCACGGAAACGACCTTCTGGAGCGGCACCGGCGATATCGAATGGCGGACACTGGCAGGCACCCCGATGACGGTCGGCGACTGGGAAGCGCCGTTCGCCGGAACCCTGCTTGCCATCCTCAAGACGCCTGATCTACAGCAGCAGCGGATCGTCCATCTCGCAATCGCCATCAACCGGACGCATGGTGAGCAGGCGCTCGCCCTGCCGCCACCGGAGGGACGCGACTGGACGAACCTGCTTTCCACCAACCATCCCGCGACCAGCCTCATCCATCCCCGCAGCGTCGAGATTTTTGTCGAAAAGCACTGATCTTCATTGTCCGGACAAACCATCTCTCTAAAGCATGTCGCGCAAACGCGCCGCGCTCTTGCGAGAATACCGAATCCAGGCGCGCATCGAGCGGCAGGAAAATCCTATGCCAGAGACCATTCACCTGAAGGACATCGGCACCCTCGTCGGCACCGAACTCGGCCTGTCGCGCTGGTTCACGGTCGACCAGACGATGATCGACCGTTTTGCCGAAGCGACGGAAGACCACCAGTTCATCCATACCGATCCCGTGCGGGCAGCCGCGGAAACGCCCTTCGGCGGCACGATCGCGCACGGCTTCCTGACGCTCTCACTGCTTTCAGCAATGAACTACGATTGCGTGCCGCGCATCGTCGAGCAGACGATGGGCATCAACTACGGCTTCGAGAAGGTCCGCTTCATGACGCCGGTGAAAAGCGGAACGCGTGTGCGCGGCCGCTTCGTTCTCGCCGAAGCGCGCTTTCGCGGTGCCGGCATGGTGACCATCCGCTATGACGTCTCAGTGGAGATCGAGGACGAACGAAAGCCCGCCCTGACCGCCGACTGGATCACCATCATCCAGTTCGATCCCAAGGACCGGCCGGAGGACGTGTGAAAATCCGTCTCGCCGCACCGGAAGACATCGCGATCCTCGGTGCCTGCGACTTTTCCTTCCTCGTCACCCGCGAAGCTGTACCACCTTTCGACGGCGACTGGTTGGCGCAGGCCCGGCCTGTGGAGCCCTATGCCAAGAGCTACGGCTTCGACGCGGATGACCTCAAAACCGACCTGAACGACGAGGACAAGGCGCTCTTCGTCGTTGTCGGGGACGAGGCGCCGGTCGGCTATATCGTACTCTCGAAGGGATGGAACAATTTCGCCTTCATCGATGACATCGCCGTCGATACGGAGTGGCGTGGCACAGGCGCGGCGCAGCGCCTGATACAGCAGGCGTTTCGCTGGGCGAAGGACAACGGCCTGCCGGGTATTCGTCTCGAAACCCAGACGACCAATGTTGCCGCCTGCCGGTTCTATCTGCGCCAGGGTTTTACCCTCGGCGGCTATGACCGGCACCTGTACGAAGGGCTGTCCCCCGGGACGCGGGAGACAGCCCTGTTCTTCTATCGGTTCTTCTGATCGCGGTCAGAGCCCGGCGTCTTCCGCGCCCTCGGCAAGCAGGCCGAAGGCATAGGGCGAGAACGAGCGCCAGCATTCCACGCGATAGTCTTCCTCGCCGGTGCGCAGGAGCACGATCTCGATCTTGCCGAGCACCGTGCGCGCCGCGGCGCCAACCGGGAAGATCGCATTGCCGAGATCGAGCGGGCAGCCACTGGCAATCGCTCCGGCCGCGTTGGGGCCGGAAACGAGGATCGCCGTGTTGCGATGCGAGACATCCGTCGCCGAATGCAGCGCGGAAACGCCCGATGCAATGCCCATCAGGTCGGCGCCGTTCTCGTCGATCAGCAGCCATTCGTCCGGCCCGAGCCAGAGCGCGTGGCGCCCGCTGACGGAGGCCGAGGTTTTCGGCCGTCTCGGCAGTTCGAGGCCGAAGGCCAGCGAAAGCGTGCCGATGGCATCTTCGCCTGCACGCAGCGAAAGACGGGTTGCAGGGGCGGCGGGCGTGACGTGTGCGCCGGCGGAACCACCATGACGGCCGGCGAGCGGCGCCTTGCGAAGAGCGTGATCAGCCATTGAGGCGTCCTCCTTCCTTGTCGATGAACACCATGTCGCTGACCTCGACCGCGATGGTACGGTCGGGCATCGGCACGTAGAGCGTCTGGCCCAGCCGTGCCTGACCACCAGCGACAAGCGCCATGGCGATCGAGCGGCCGCAGTTTTCCGACCAGTAGGACGAGGTCACATGGCCGAGCATTTTCATCGGCTTCGGCTCGTTCGGATCGGCGACGATCTGCGCGCCCTCCTCCAGCACCACGTTCGGATCCTTGGTCAAAAGGCCGACGAGCTGCTTGCGGCCTTCCTTGACGAGGTCCGGACGCTTCAGGCCACGGATGCCGACGAAATCCGTCTTCTTCTTGGAGACGGCCCAGCTCAGGCTGGCATCGTGCGGCGTGACGGTGCCGTCCGTATCCTGGCCGACGATGATATAGCCCTTTTCGGCGCGCAGGACGTGCATCGTCTCCGTGCCGTAGGCGCAGGCGCCGAGCGGTTCGGCGCGGGCCCAGATGGCTTCCCAGACGGCCTGGCCGTAATCGGCGGGAACGTTGACTTCGTAGCCCGCTTCGCCGGTGAAGGACATGCGGAAAAGCCGCGTCGGCACGCCGCAGATCTTTCCTTCGCGCACGCTCATATGCGGGAAGGCTTCGTTCGAGATGTCGATGCCTTCGATGAGCGGCTCGAGGATTTCGCGCGCCTTCGGACCCTGCACGGCGATGACTGCCCACTGTTCGGTGGTCGAGGTCAGCCAAACCTTCAGATGCGGGAATTCCGTCTGGAGATAGTCTTCCATGTGGTTCATGACGCGCGGCGCGCCACCCGTCGTCGTCGTGACGTGGAAGCGATCCTCCGCGAGGCGCCCGACGACGCCGTCGTCATAAACGAAACCGTCTTCGCGCAGCATGATGCCGTAGCGGCAACGGCCGGGCTTCAGCGTATCCCAGGCGTTGGTGTACATCAGGTTCAGGAACTCGGCGGCATCGGGGCCAACGACTTCGATCTTGCCGAGCGTCGAGGCATCGAAGAGGCCGGCGGCGTTGCGCACCGTGCGGCACTCGCGGTTGACCGCGTCGTGCATGGTCTCGCCGGAACGCGGATAATACCAGGCGCGCTTCCAGTTGCCGACGTCTTCGAAGACCGCGCCATGCGCTTCTTCCCAGGCATGGACAGGCGTCTTGCGCGCCGGATCGAACAGGTCGCCGCGCGAATGGCTGATCAGCGCGCCGAAGGTGACGGGCGTATAGGGCGCACGGAAGGTGGTGAGGCCGATCTTCGGGATCTCGCGGTTCAGCACTTCAGAGGCGATGGCAAGGCCGTGGATGTTGGACAGCTTGCCTTGGTCCGTCGCCATGCCGTTGGTGGTGAAGCGCTTGATGTGCTCGATCGAGTGCATGCCTTCGCGCACGGCAAGGCGGATGTCCTTGGCGCAGACGTCGTTCTGGAAATCGACGAAAGCCTTGACGGTCGTATCGACGCCGGCGCCCTCGCCCGCGCCGGCCATGCCGCCGGTCCATTCGAAGGCGTTTTCACCCGAGAGCTCGACCTTGCCGCCGCCCTCGTTGCCGGTAGCGCGGGCCATCAGCTCGCCCGCGGCCAGCGATTCCTCGATGGTCGCCTGGAGGCCGTCCGTGCCATTGCACGAACCGACCGAGAGGCAATCCTGCGCATAGGTTCCCGGCAGAAAGCGGCCGGAGGCGGCGTCATAGGCCACCTTGCCGCGCGACTGCGAGAAGAGATGGACGGAGGGCGTCCAGCCGGCGGACATCAGCAGCGCATCGACCGGGATGGCGCGGGCCGAGCCGCCGCCGTTGCGGGCGACCGACATGGAGGAGACGCGCAGCTTGCCCTTGGTGTCGACGACCGAATGGCCGGTCAGCACCTCAATGCCAAGCTTGCGGGCTTCCGCCAGAACGGCTTCGCCCGGCTTCTCTCTGTTGTCGACGATGGCGGCGATGGTGACGCCGGCACGCTTCAGGTCGAAGGCGGCCTCATAGGCCGAATCGCTTGCCGTATAGACGCCGACCTTGCGGCCGACGGCGACGCCGAAATGGTTGAGATAGGTGCGCGCCGCTGAGGCGAGCATGATGCCCGGCCGGTCGTTGTTGGCGAACACCATATGGCGCTCGATAGAACCGGTGGCGAGGATGACGCGCTTGGCGCGCACCTGCCACATCCGCTCGCGCGGCAGCTTCTTGTCAGGCTTTGCGAGGTGGTCGGTGACGCGCTCGACGAGGCCGACGAAATTGTGGTTGTAGTAGCCGAAGGCCGTCGTGCGGGTGAGGACGGTGACGTTCTCCATCGCCTTCAGCCTGGCGGCCGTCGCCTGCGCCCAGTCGTAGCCGTTCCGACCGTCGATCGTCACCGACGTGTCGTAATGCAGCGCACCGCCGACTTCCGGCTGCTCGTCGCAGAGGATGACGCGCGCGCCGGCTTCGGCAGCGGCAAGTGCTGCCGAAAGGCCGGCGACGCCGCCACCGGCGACGAGCACGTCGCAATAGGCATAGCGGCTGGCGTAGTGGTCCGGATCCTCTTCCGTCGGCGCGACGCCGAGGCCGGCGGCCTTGCGGATGAAGGGCTCGTAGACCTTTTCCCAGGCGGCTTTCGGCCACATGAAGGTCTTGTAGTAGAAACCGGCGGCGAAGAACGGCGACATCAGGTTGTTGACGCCGCCGATATCGAAGGCGAGCGACGGCCAGCGGTTCTGCGAAGAAACCTTCATGCCGTCAAAGACTTCCTGCACCGGCGCGCGCACGTTCGGCTGGCGGCGGGCGGCATCGCGCGAAACATCGATCAGCGCGTTCGGCTCTTCCGGGCCTGCCGACAGGATGCCGCGCGGGCGATGGTACTTGAACGAGCGGCCGACGAGGTGCACGCCGTTGGCAAGCAGCGCCGAGGCGACGGTATCGCCTTCCAGCGCGTCGAATGTCTTTCCGTCGAAGGTAAAACGCGCTGTCTTGGCCGGCGTCAGGCGGCCCTGACCGGCAATGCGATTGGCGCCGCTCATTGCGCGGTTCCTTCCGTGGTTTCAAAGGTTTCGGCGGGTTTTTCGGTGGTTGTCGGCGCACCGGAGAGATCAGGCTTAGGCTCGCCCGCCTTGTAGCTCATGACGAACTTGTCGCTCACCGTGTCGCGTGCCGCGTTGAAGAAGCGGCCGCAGCCATGGATATGGCGCCAGCGTTCGAAGATCAGGCCCTTCGGGTTGTCGCGCAGGAAGAAATACTCCTGGAACTCCTCGTCGGTGATATCGGCCATGTTGGTCGGCCGGGCGATGTGCGCGTCGCCACCGTGGCGGAATTCGAGCTCCGAGCGCTCTTCCTCGCAGTAGGGGCAGTAGATCAGCAGCATGGTATCCTACCTGTTTAAAGCTCTGGTTCCGTCACGAGCGTGCCGGGTTCCTGGTCGCAAAGTCGCTGGCCCATGGTGACGAAGGGCACAAGCCGATAAAGCAGTTGCGCGCTATCCTCGTAGGGGGCCAGCACATCCGTTATTCCGACATTGGCCACACTCATCGCAAAGAGGTTGATGTCGATATTGTAGGCGCGTTCCATGTTGTCGCCGGGGATGAAGTAGACCACCCGTTCGCCGAGCATCGTCGTGCACCCAACATCCCGCTCTCCGCGAGAAAGGGCCAGTTCCGCTCGCCGGCCGCCTTGCGGATCGTCTGGAAACGGAAATCATCAGGCTCGGGAATGATCGAGCCCGCCGGCATCACACCGGCCGTCATCAGCAATCCGGCAAGGAGAGCGCCGTTCATCAATGGGCCACGGCCGCCGCCGCGGCCTCGTCGATGAGGCGGCCTGTACGGAAGCGGTCCAGCGTCAGGCCGGAAGCCAGCTTGTGCGGCTCACCCTTCGCGATGAGGTGCGCGAAGAGATGGGCCGAACCCGGCGTCGCCTTGAAGCCGCCGGTGCCCCAGCCGCAATTGACGAAGAGGTTCTTCACCGGCGTCACGCCCTGGATCGCCGAACGATCCGGCGTGTTGTCGGTGATACCGCCCCACTGGCGCATCATCTTGACGCGTCTGAACATCGGGAAGAGTTCGCAGATCGCATCCAGCGTATGCGTGATGATCTGCAGACCGCCGGTCTGGGAATAGGAGTTGTACTGGTCCGTACCCGCGCCGATGACGAGTTCGCCCTTGTCCGACTGCGAGATATAGGCATGCACCGAGTTGGACATGACCACACAGGGGAAGATCGGCTTCATCGGCTCGGAAACCAGCGCCTGGAGCGGCACGGAATGCAGCGGCAGCTTGACATCGGCCATCGACAGGATGACCGAGTTGTGGCCGGAGGCCGACACCGCGATCTTCTTCGCGCCGATGAACCCCTTCGAAGTCTCCACACCCGTCACCGCGCCGTCGGGCCCGCGGCGGATGCCCTTGACCTCGCAGTTCTGGATGACATGCACGCCGCGATCCGACGCGGCACGGGCATAGCCCCAGGCGACGGCGTCGTGGCGGGCGGTGCCGCCGCGACGCTGGAGGGCCGCACCGTTGATCGGGTAGCGGGCGGAGGCAGAGATATCGAGAACCGGCACGAAATCCTTCGCCTGCTGCGGCGTCAGCCATTCGTTGTCGATGCCGTAGAGCCGGTTGGCATGGACATGGCGCTGGAAGGACTGCTTGTCGTGCACATTGTGCGACAGCATCATCACGCCGCGCGGCGAGTACATGACGTTGTAGTTGAGATCCTGGCTGAGGCCTTCCCAGAGCTTCAGCGAATGCTCGTAGATGTCCATGCTCTCGTCATAGAGATAGTTCGAGCGGATGATCGTCGTGTTGCGGCCGGTATTGCCGCCGCCGAGCCAACCTTTCTCGATGACTGCGACATTGGTGATGCCGTGTTCCTTGGCAAGATAGTAGGCCGCGCCCAGACCATGGCCGCCGCCGCCGACGATGATCACGTCATATTCCTTGCGCGGCTCGGGCGAGGTCCATTGCGCCTCCCAGCCCTTGTGGCCACGCATCGCCTCGCGGGCGACGGCGAAAACCGAATATTTGCGCATCCCATGTCCTCAAAATCGCGCCGGCCCGGCCGGCTTGTTTCCTGCCCAGAAAGAAAGCAAATCCTGACGCACCACGCCGTATCCTTTGCGACGCATTCAGGCGCACCTTGTACCACATGCGACATGAGCGTCACGGAAGCTTTGCCATGCTTTCCCACCGGCACCCCACAAATATCCTCAGCTTCCCGGCGCTTCAGGCTGGACTTCGCTGCTGCGATCTGGTATCCGACCCACCAATTGCCAGCCTGGTGGGCTGCGCGAACGCAATCTATTTGCCCGGCGACCCGTGCTCGGTGGGCGTACAACAAACAAAGGAACGGGATTCTCGTGCAGGTACTTGTCCGCGACAACAACGTTGATCAGGCTCTCCGCGCTCTCAAAAAGAAGATGCAGCGCGAAGGTATTTTCCGTGAAATGAAGATGCGCGACTTTTACGAAAAGCCGTCGCAGAAGCGTGCGCGTGAAAAGGCTGAAGCCGTCCGTCGCGTTCGCAAGCTGGCTCGCAAGCGTGCCCAGCGCGAAGGCCTCATCGGCGGTCGTCCCGGCGCCCGTTGATCGGCCGTCTTTTCGACGTTTTCGGATGCAAGACCGGGCGGGGGCGAACATTTCGCCGCCGCCTTTTTTGACGTGACCGGACGTTTTTTTTCACAGATGTGAAAGACTTCCCGTGCAATTCCGGGCGCTATCGCTACGCACCGTCGCCGGAATTGCTTTCAAGCGTAGCGTTTTCATCGCGCATGAGGCGCGACAGAAGCCCACTTTGAGGATTCGCACTTGGACATGGCTGCATCTACCGGGTTCCCGACCGACCGCTTCTCTCCCTCGGCTGCCCGCCTGCGCCGCCCCCTGATGGCCGCCGTCGCCGCCACGTCCATCGCGCTCCTTCTGACCGGCTGCCAGTCGACCGCTACGTCGACGGACGTGCTGAAGGTCGAGCGCGCCCAGGGCTCGGAAGAGAACATCTCCTCGCTCTCGGCAGTGATCGCCGCAAACCCGCAGGACCCGGCCGGCTACAATGTGCGCGGCTCCGCCTATGGCCGCGCCGGCCAGTATCGCCGCGCGATCGACGACTTCAACCGCGCGATCGAGCTCAATCCGCGCTTCTACCAGGCCTACGCCAACCGTGCGCTCGTCGAGCGCAGCCAGGGCAATCAGGCGCAGGCGGCGAGCGACTACAACACTGCGCTGCAGCTCAGCCCGAACTACGACGTCGCCTATATCGGCCGCGGCAATCTCTATCGTCAGGCCGGCCGCCTCGACGAGGCCTTCCGCGACTTCAACCGCGCGATCGAACTCGATACGACCGATCCGCGCGCCTATCACAATCGCGGCCTGATCTTCCAGGCCCGCCGCCAGCACGACAAGGCCATCGAGGACTTCTCGAAGGCCATTTCGCTCTCGCCGAACTCGGCCGAGCCCTACAATGGTCGCGGCATTTCCTATGCCGCGCAGGGCGACGACGACAATGCGTTCCAGGACTTCAACACGGCGATCAACCTCGACGGCAAGCTTGCCGAATCCTGGGCAAACCAGGCGCTGATCTACGAGCGCCGCGGCGACATGGCCCGCGCGGCAAAATCCTATTCGCACGCCCTGAAGCTCGACCCGAACTACAAGCCGGCCAAGGACGGCCTTGCCCGCACAAGAGGCGCCGCCTCGGCTGCAAAGCCCGCTTAAGCTACGCACCTCTCGTTCGTCATCCTCGGGCCAGCCCGGGGTTCTCCTTCCAGGAGATTCTGAAACAAAAAAAGCCCGCGAGATGATCGCGGGCTTTTTTGTCTCGGGTGAAACCCTCTTAGTGGTTCATGGCCTTGACGATATCGTCGGTCATCTTCTTGGCATCGCCGAGCAGCATCATCGTGCCGTCCTTGTAGAACAGCGTGTTGTCGATGCCGGCATAGCCCGAGCCAAGCGAGCGCTTGACGAAGAGGCAGGTCTTCGCCTTGTCGACGTCGAGGATCGGCATGCCGTAGATCGGCGAGGACTTGTCGTCGCGCGCCGCCGGGTTCGTCACGTCGTTGGCGCCGATGACATAGGCGACATCCGCCTGGGCGAACTCGGAGTTGATATCCTCGAGCTCGAACACTTCGTCATAGGGCACGTTCGCTTCGGCGAGCAGCACGTTCATATGGCCCGGCATACGGCCGGCGACCGGATGGATCGCGTATTTCACCTCGACGCCGTTCTTCTTCAGCGCATCGGCAAGCTCGCGAACCGCATGCTGCGCCTGCGCCACCGCCATGCCGTAGCCCGGCACGATGATGACCTTGGAGGCGTTCGCCATCAGGAAGGCCGCGTCGTCGGCAGAACCCTGCTTGACCGTGCGCTGCACACCGTCATCCGCCGCTGCTGCGCCGCTGTCGCCGCCGAAGCCGCCAAGGATGACAGAGATGAACGAGCGGTTCATGCCCTTGCACATGATGTAGGACAGGATCGCACCCGACGAGCCGACCAGCGCACCGGTGATGATCAGCGCGAGGTTGCCGAGCGTGAAGCCGAGCGCGGCCGCCGCCCAGCCCGAATAGGAGTTCAGCATCGACACGACCACCGGCATGTCGGCGCCACCGATCGGGATGATGAGCAGGATGCCGATCAGGAGCGACAGCGCCACGATTAGCCAGAAGATCGTGTAGCTCTGCGTCAGAACCAGCATGACGATGAGCACGACGAGCGCCGCGCCGATCGCAGCGTTCACGGCATGGCGCATCGGCAGCAGGATCGGCTTGCCCGACATGCGGCCGTCGAGCTTGAGGAAGGCGATGACCGAGCCGGTGAAGGTGATCGCGCCGATCG
>VFQN01002803.1_pt1 | contig 26131 bp, 24 predicted proteins | sample 3512371 | NCBI WGS metagenome assembly VFQN01 (sample SAMN10412370, study PRJNA504923) | tailings metagenome | isolation source: Replicate 2 from Balatoc abandoned mine | place: Philippines: Itogon, Benguet | collected 2017-08-28 | reverse complement strand
GTTCCGGGAGGGGCGCTGGCTCGATCCGGCCGGCGGCGGCGACGGACCGCCGCCGCCCCCGCCGTCCCCGCCGGACCACCGCCGGACCACCCCCACGCCCCGCCCCCGCCCGCGCACGCGGGCTCAGGACATGGCGGCGGCGGACAGGCCGGGGAGGGGCCGGGTGACGAGGCCCTGCTCGACGTACCAGCGCACCGTGCGCTCCATCCACTCGGCGACCGGGGTGTAGGCGAGGCCCAGCTCGCGCGTCGCGCGCGATCCGTCGTAGGCGTGGCCGTGCAGCAGGGTGCGCACCATCTCCCGGCACACCGGCGGGCGACGGCCGCGCAGGCGGGCGACCAGCTCGACGCCCGTCGCCATCGTGAGCGCGACCGGGCCCGGCAGCCGGCGCGGGTCCTCATGCAGGCCGGCGATCCCGCCGAGCAGGTCGATCGCCTCCGACACCGAGAGCACGGCGCCGCACAGCAGGTAGCGCTCGCCCGGCGCCCCGCGCTCCTCGGCGAGCAGGTGGCCCTCGGCGCAGTCGCCGATCTCGACGAGCGACATGCGGGAGTCGACGACCAGGCGCAGCCGCCCGTTGAGGGCGTCGATGAGGATCTTCGCCGTCCCGCGGGTGCGCCCCGGCCCCTGCACGGACGCGGGGTTGACGCTGACCAGCTCCACGCGGAGACGGGCGGCCTCGGCCAGGGCGACGCGCTCGGCGGCGAACTTGGAGCGCTCGTAGTGGCTGAGGAAGGTGCCCCGGTGGGGGGAGTCCTCGGCGCCCACCGCCCCGGCCTCCTCGCCGATGGTCGCCGCCGAGGACGTGTAGACGACGCGCCGCACTCCGGCGGCCGCGGCGGCGCGCACCACCTCGCGGGTGCCGTCGACGTTGAGGCGCGTCAGCTCCGAGGGGTCGGGGAGGCAGAAGCCGTTGAGGCCGGCCACGTGGTAGACGACGCCGCACCCCGCCATGGCGGTGCGCAGCGACGCCGGGTCGGCGAGATCGCCCCGCACGACCTCGGCGCCCGCCCCCGCGAGGGCGGCCGCCGAGGCGTCGCTGCGCGCCAGCGCGCGGACCTCCCGCCCGCGGGCCAGCAGGCGGTCGAGGATCGCCCGGCCGACGAAGCCGGCGCCCCCCGTGATCAGCACGCGCTCGCTCTGCACGGGGGCGGACCCTACCGGGGGCCCGGGCTCAGCCGCCGCCGCTCACGGCGACCAGGCGGCGCACGGCGTCGGCGTCCGGGGCCGCCAGCGCGAGGCGCGCGAGCTCTGCGGCGTCCGCGTGGTCGAGGGCGCGGACCCATTGCTTCACGAGGGGGACCCGGCGCGACGCGACGCTGAGCTCGTCGACGCCGAGGCCGACGAGGAGGGGCACGGCCACGGGGTCCGACCCCGCCTCGCCGCACACGGCGACGCGGCAGTCGTGCGGCGCGGCCGCGTCGCAGACGGCCGCGATCAGGCGCAGGACCGCGGGATGGACCGGATCCGACAGGCGCGTCAGGGCGCCGTTGCCCCGCTCGGCGGCCATCGTGTACTGGGTGAGGTCGTTGGTCCCGATCGACAGGAAGTCGACCTCGGCCGCCACGCCCGCGGCCAGCAGCGCGAGCGACGGCACCTCCACCATCGCGCCGACCTCGACCGCGCCCGCCGCGACGCCCGCCCGCGCGAGGTCCTCGTGCGCCTCGTCGAGGATGGCGCGCGCCTCGTGCAGCTCGCGCAGCTCGCTGACCATCGGGAACATGATCGACACCGGCCCGTCCGCGGCGGCGGCGAGGGCGGCGCGCAGCTGGGTGCGCAGCATGTCCGGTCGCGCCAGGGAGAGGCGCAGGCCGCGGACCCCGAGGAACGGGTTCTCCTCGGCCGGCATCTCCAGGTAGGCGAGGGGCTTGTCGGCGCCGGCGTCGAGGGTGCGCAGCACCAGGCGCCTCCCGCCGAGCGCGGCCACCGCCGCGGCGTAGACGCCCCGCTGCTCGTCCTCGTCCGGCGCGGTGCGCCGCCCGAGGAAGAGGAACTCCGTGCGCAGCAGCCCGACCCCGTCCGCACCCGCCGCCACGGCCGCCTCCATGTCGCCCGGCGCGCCGGCGTTGGCGGCCACCTCGACGTGGCGGCCATCGGCCGTCAGCGCCGGCTCGTGGGCGCGCGCGGCGGCGGCCTCCGCGGCGCGGCGGTCCTCGGCGGCCCGCGCCTCGTGGCGCGCCAGGGCCTCGTCGCCGGGGTCGACGACCACGGTCCCGGCGTCGCCGTCCACGAGCAGGGTCGTGCCCTCGGCCACGGCGAGCACGGCCGGCCCGGCGCCCGCCACCGCGGGGATCCCGAGAGCGCGGGCGATGATCGACGCGTGCGACGTGGCCCCGCCGCCCGCGGTCACGATGCCGCGGACCCGGGAGGGGTCGACCGCCGCCACCTCGGCGGCGCCCAGGTCGGCCGCGACCAGCACCCCCTCGGGCGGCCCCTCGTCGGCGACGCCCGTCAGGATCGCCGCCACCCGTCGGCCGAGGTCGAGGACGTCGTCGCGGCGCGCCCGCATGTAGGGGTCGTCGAGGTCCTCGTAGGCGGCGGCCGCGGTGCGGGCGGCATCGGCGAACGCGCGCGCGGCGGGGGCGCCGGCGGCGATCGCGCGCTCGGCCGGCACGACCAGGCCGGCGTCGGAGGCCATCAGCGCCTGCGCGCCCAGGATGTCGGCCGTCTCGCGGTCGGCGCCGGACCGCAGGCCCTCCAGGTCGCGCGCGGCGCGCGCCAGCGCGTCGTGGAGCGCAGCGGCCTCCGCGGCCGGGTCGCCCGCCGGGGCGTCGGGGAGCACGACCTCCCCGTCCCGCCGGCGGGCGGGGCCGGTGCCGCGGCCCGGGGCGGCCGGGACGCCGTGGAGCTCCGCCCCCGCCTCCGGGGCGGTGGCGGGCGGTGCCGGCGCGGTCTCGGCGGGCGGGGCGGGCGGCGCAGCCGAGGCCGGTGTGCGGCCGTCCCCCTCGTCGCCCTCGGCGATGGCGCGGATCACCGCGACGGCCGCATCGGCCCCGGGGCCGCGGGCCTCGATGAGGATGCGGTGGCCGGGGAGGGCCCCGAGGACGGCGAGCCCGGTCATCGAGCGGGCGTCGGCCGGGCCGCGGCCGGTGGTCAGGTTGCGCAGGCGCACCTCGGCGCCCGAGTCGGCGGCGGCGCGAACGACGGCGGCGGCGGGGCGGGCGTGCAGGCCGTGGGGGGCGGCCACCGTCGCCTCGGCCGTCGTCCAATCGGACCCCGCGCCGAGGTCCAATTGGACCTCCGGCGCCGCGCCGGGCTCCGCGCCCTCGGTACCGAGGTGCGCCTGCTTGCCCGCCAGGCCGTCGCGCGCCTCCCGGGCGACGTCCTGGAGCGAGGCCCCGGCCCGCGCCGCCGCCGCCGCCGCCACGGCGCCCTCCACGACCGGCGCCTCGCAGAGCGTCACCCGCTCGCGGAGGCCGGGGTCGAGCAGCTCGAGCGCGGTCTCGGCGCTCAGGACGGCCGAGCCGAGGTCCATGAGCACGAGCACATCGGACCCGCCGGCCCCCGCCCGCTCGACGGCCTCCATCACCCGGACGGCGTCGGTGCCGAGGGCCCCGGGCTCCTCGATGCCGCCTGCGGCCTCGATCGGCACGTCGTCGCCGGCCATCCCGCGGGCGAGCTCCACCACGCCCTCGGCCAGGCGCGCGCTGTGGGAGACGACGACGATGCCGACCATCCCCCGGCCCCTCTCAGTCCAGCCCGTAGGCCCGGTGCAGGATCTCGATCGGGTGCACGGACGGGCGGTCGGTGGCGGCCGAGATCTGCCAGCGGCAGGTCTCCGAGTCGCAGACCGACAGCTCGGCCCCGGAGGCGCGCACCTGCTCGAACAGGGAGCGGCCGACCTCCATCGCGATGTCGTACTTCTCGGCCTTCAGGCCGTAGGTGCCGGCGACGCCGCAGCACACGGCGTCGGCCTGGGTGGCCTGCAGGCCGGGCACGAGGCGCATCAGCTCCATCGCCGGCGTGCCCACGCCGTGCCCGCGCTGCTGGCACGGGGCGTGGTACGGCACCGCGAGGTCGACCTCGCCGAAGTCGGTGCGCAGCTCCCCGCGCTCGTGCATCAGCACCAGGTACTCGCAGATGTCGTAGAGGTGCTCCGAGACGACCGCCAGGTCATCGTCCTCGACGCCGAGGATCTCGCGCGCCTCGCGCTTCAGCATCAGGCCGCAGCTCGTGGACGTGGCGACGATGTCGTGGCCGGCGCGCGCGTAGGGCGCGAGCCGCGCCGCCAGGCGGCGGACATAGGAGCGGGCGGCGTCGTACTGGCCGTTGCTCTGGAGCGGCAGGCCGCAGCAGCCCTGGCGCGGCACGAGCACCTCGAGGCCGTTGTGCTCGAGCACGGCGACGGCCTTCGCGGCCGTGTCCGGCTCGTAGAAGTTGGCCGCGCAGCCGTGGAAGAAGACCACCTGGCGCTCGGCGAGCCCCGGGTTCGGCGGCCTGCGCAGCGTCCGGCGGACGCGGCTCTGGAAGGTGCGCCCGGCCCACCGCGGCATCGGGGCGCGCCGGTGGATGCGCAGCGTCTTCTCGAGGGCGAGGCGGATCGGGCCGAACCCCAGGGTCCAATTGGCCACCGGCGCGACCGGCGCGCCGAGCCGGCCGGCGAGCGTCGGGCGGGCGATCAGGCGGTCGCGCAGCGGGACGCCGCGCTCCTGCGCCAGGGCGGCCTTCGCCTGCGAGTTGATCTCGGCGATCTTCACGCCCTGCGGGCACACCTGGGTGCAGATGCCGCAGCTCGAGCAGTAGTCGAGCGAGTGGTCGGCGACGCCCTCGCCGCGGTAGCGCTCCGCCTGGGGGCCCACGTACTTCGGGCCGGGGAAGAGCGGCGTGGCGGCCGCGACCGGGCAGTGCGTCTCGCAGATCGTGCACTTCACGCAGTGGTCGAGCGAGTCGCGCATCAGCATGGATCCGTCGTCAGATCGTGGATGCGGGGGGTGCGGGCGCCGACCCAGGCGGGATTCGGGGCGCACCCGCAGGGTGACCCCTCGGGATGACCCGAATCCCGTATGGGGCGAGCGATCCGCGCGTCCCGCGCCGCGAGATGCGGCGGATCCATGCTCAGCTCGTGGAGCTCGTGGGTGCTCATACCGCCTCCAGGATCGCGTCCGCCGCGCGGTACCCGCCCGCGATGGCGATGCCCTCGCCCGACTTCTCCCTCCAGGGTTGCGCGCCCGCCACGATGGCGCCCGCGGCCCAGAGGTTCTCCCACACCACGGCGCCCCCGGCATCGACCGGCCGCCCGTCGGCCCCGGTCCGCACCCCCGCCGCCATCAGCGGCTGGTGGTCGAGGTGGCGCGCGCTCAGGCCGCGCTCGCCCTCGGGCGGACCGGCGACGGGGAGCCCGAGGACGGTCTCGCGCAGCGCCCCGTGAGAGTCGAGCTCCAGGCCGCCGGCCGCGAAGCCCCCGGTCGCGAGCACGACGGCGTCGGCCGCCAGCGTGCGCTCGCGCGCGGCCTCCCGCACCACCACCCCGGTCAGGCGGCCCGCGTCGCCCGCCGGGCCGACGGCCGACGTGCCGAGCACCACCCGGCCCCCCGCCCGCAGCACGGCCGCCCGCAGCCGGGCGTCGAGCCGCATGCCGGGGACCGAGGGGGGCACGGTGGCGATCTCGGCGACGGGGACGCCGAGGCGGTCCTGGAGGTCGTCGTGGACCTCGCCGGGCCGCGCCAGGCCGAGCACCGCGGGCAGCGCGAGGGTCTCGCCGGGCTCGGCGAGGCCGCGCAGGGCGTCGGCGAAGGGCCGCCGGAAGGCCGGGTCGTCGAGCGCGCGGGCGAACACCTGCGGTGCCACGTCGGCCCAGCCGGGCCGCGGGGAGACGTCGACCTCGGCGTGGCGCACCTGCACCGGGGCGGGCAGGCCGGTCGCGGCGGCGAGGTTGTCGGCGAGGAGCGCCGGGAAGAAGTCCTTCAGCGCCCGCAGCCCGATGGCGACGAGCCGCCGGCCGCCCCGCAGGTCGGCCGCGGCCATCGAGGCGGGCGCCAGCGCGGTGGGGCGCGGCACCCCGACGGCCGTCGGCAGCAGCATGTTGGACCCCGCGTCGCCCGTGTAGCGCAGCGTCGGCACCCGCTCGCGGAACCATGGGAGCGCGTCGTCGAGCGCCGGCCCGAGGTGCGCGTAGGGGTGGTCCGTGCCGGCGAGGGCGCCGACCGCCGCGCGCGGGTCGTCCACCCGCTCGGGGGCGTAGCCCATCACGTCGACGACCCCGGGCGAGAGGGGAAGGCCGCCCGACCCGGTGGCCACCACGGTCACGTCGGCGCCGCCCTCGGCCAGCCGCAGCGCGGCGACCAGGCCCGCCAGCCCGGCGCCGATCACGACGACCCGCCTCACGTCGGCGGGGTCACGGGCAGGTGCTCCACGTCGAGCGTCCCCTGGAAGATCCAGTCGTCAAGGCACGCCTGGCGCATCTGGTCGCCGTAGAGGATCGGCTCGAGGCCCAGCCACCTGTGCTGGAGGAACTGCAGCAGGAGCCGGTCGGCGTCCTCGGCCTCCCGGTCGCCCGCGCCGTGCAGGAGGCCCGTGGCCCGGTAGGTGCAGAAGCCGCCCTGGCACGGGCCCATGCCGAGCCTCAGCACCCGCCGCACGTCGTCGAGGTTCATGCCCGGGCGCTCGGCCGCGGCCGCGAGCAGGCGCCGCCGCGGCACCAGCTCGCACTCGCACACGAGCTGGTCGTCGGCCATGGCCTCCTCCTGGGCGGCGAGCCGCGACCCCAGCCAGTAGTTGCGCCCCTCCTCGGAGCCCGGCATCACCTCGTCGGCGGTGCGGCAGGCGCGGTCGGTGCCGAGCTGGTCGCACATCGCGTCGACCACGATCTGCGCCATCAGGCGGTAGGTGGTCAGCTTGCCGCCGGTGATCGTGAGGAAGCCGGAGACGCCGTCGCGCGCCAGGTGGTCGACCACCGCCAGCCCGCGGCTCATGTGCCGGGTGTCGCCGTCGCCCTCGCCCGCCCGCTCGTCCTTGAACAGCGGCCGCGAGCCGGTCCACGCGTGGAGCGCCCGCGAGCGGCGGAAGCCGGGAACGATGATCTCCCCGGCGTCGAGCATCTGCTGGACCTCGTCGCGCGGGATCTCGAGGTCGTCGGGGCTGTCGGCCGCCGAGTCGGTCGTGCCGATCACGCAGACGGTGCGGATCGGGACGAGGATGTCGCCGTCGCCGGGGTGCTCGCAGCGGTTGATCACCGTCGACACCAGGCGGTGGTTCATCGCGATCATGATCCCCTTGCCGGGGACCACCGTGACGCCGTGGCAGCGGGCCATGTCGGCGATCTGGCCGGCCCAGATGCCGCCGGCGTTGACCGTGAAGCCGGCCTCGATCCGCACCTCGCGGTGGGACCGGTTGTCGCGGCACACCACGCCGGCCACCCGGTCGCCGTCGCGCAGCACCTCGGTGACCCAGTGGTACGGGAGGATCGTCGCCCCGTGCTCGCGCGCCGACGCGGCGTTGCCCCAGAGGAGCTTCCAGGCGTCGATCCCGGCGTCGGCGACCTCGAACGCCCGGCTGATGCCGGGGTTCAGGCGCGGCTCGCGCCGCAGCGCCTCGGCCACCGGGATCTCCTGGACGGGCACCCGGGTCTCCACCGCGGCGGCGACGAAGCGGTCGGCGTAGTCCGGGTCGTCGGCCGGGGTCGTGACGAACAGGCCGCCGGTGTCCTCGACCGCATCGGCGCAGATGCGCTTGACGACCGCGTTCTCCTCGGCGCACTCGGTCGCCGACTGCGGGTCCGAGACGACGTAGCGCCCGCCCGAGTGCAGCAGCCCGTGGAACCGGCCGGTCGTCCCCTGGCCGAGGTCGACCCGCTCCACCAGGACGCAGCGGAACCCCCGCATGGCGGCGTCGCGAACGACCCCGAGGCCGGTCGCGCCGCCGCCGATGACGAGGACGTCACATTCGAGGGCCCCGGCGCTCAGGCCTCGCCCTCCTTCTCCACCCAGTCGAAGGACTTGGTCACCGCCTTCTTCCAGTGGCGGTACTCGACCTCGCGCTGCGTCTGGTCCATCGCGGGCGTCCAGCGCTTGTCCTCGACCCAGTTCTCGCGCAGGTCCTCCTGCTTCGCCCAGAAGCCCACGGCCAGGCCGGCGGCGTAGGCCGCGCCGAGGGCCGTGGTCTCCGCGACCGCGGGGCGGATCACGTCGACGTTGAGGAGGTCGGCCTGGAACTGCATGAGCAGGTCGTTCTGCACCATGCCGCCGTCCACCTTCAGGGACTCGAGCTTCACGCCCGAGTCGGCCTCCATCGCCTCGGCGACCTCGCGGCTCTGGTAGGCGGTGGCCTCCAGCGTGGCGCGCGCGATGTGGCCGACCGTGACGAAGCGGGTGAGCCCGGCGATCACGCCGCGCGCGTCGCTACGCCAGTACGGGGCGAACAGGCCCGAGAACGCCGGCACGAAGTAGACGCCGCCGTTGTTCTCGACCGACCGCGCGAGCTCCTCGACCTCGGGCGCCGCCTTGATCACCTTCAGGTTGTCGCGCAGCCACTGCACGAGCGCGCCGGTGATCGCGATCGACCCCTCGAGCGCGTAGACGCAGGGCTCGTCGCCGATGCGGTAGGCAGCCGTCGTGATGAGGCCGTTCTTGCTCTGCACCGCCTCGGTGCCCGTGTTGAGGAGCAGGAAGTTGCCGGTGCCGTAGGTGTTCTTGGCCTCGCCGACCGCGAAGCAGGTCTGGCCGAAGAGCGCCGCCTGCTGGTCGCCGAGGTCTCCCGCCACGGGGACGCCCTTCACGGCCTCGACCGTCGCCTCGCCGTAGACCTCGCTGGACGAGCGGATCTCGGGGAGCATCGCCCGGGGGACGCCGATCGCCTCCAGCAGGTCGTCGTCCCACGCCAGCGTCTCGAGGTTCATCAGCAGCGTGCGGCTGGCGTTGCTGACATCGGTGATGTGCAGCCCGCCGTCGACCCCGCCGGTGAGGTTCCAGATGACCCAGGTGTCCATGTTGCCGAACAGCAGGTCGCCCGACTCGGCCTTCGCGGCGGCCCCGTCGACGTTGTCGAGGATCCACCGCACCTTCGGCCCGGAGAAGTAGGTGGCGATGGGGAGCCCCGTCTTCGCCCGGAACCGGTCCTGGCCCCCCTCGGCCATGAGCTTGTCGCAGATGACGTCGGTGCGGGTGTCCTGCCAGACGATTGCGTTGTGGACGGCCTTCCCGGTGGTCCTGTCCCACACCACGGCGGTCTCGCGCTGGTTGGTGATGCCGATGGCGGCGAGGTCGTCGATCCCGATGCCGGCCTCGGCCATCGCCTCGCCGATGACCTCCTCCGTGCGCGCCCAGACCTCGGCGGGGTCGTGCTCGACCCAGCCCGGCTTGGGATAGATCTGCTCGTGCTCCTTCTGGGAGATCGCCTTCACCCGGCCGCCGTGGTCGAAGATCATGAAGCGGCTGCTGGTCGTCCCCTGGTCGATCGCGCCCACGTACGTCGCCATCTAGTCCTCCGATCCGTCGCTCTCCGCGGCCCACGTCCGCGCGGCGCACCGCACGAGGAGGGCACTCGATGTCGCGCCCGGGTCCTGGTGGCCCGCGCTGCGTTCGCCCAGGTAGCTCGCGCGCCCCTTGCGCGCGACGAGCGGGATGGTGGCCCGGGCGCCCTCCTCGGCGGCGTCCGCCCCGCGGGCGAGCACCTCCGGGAGGGCTGCTCCCTCGCCCAGCGCCGCACGCATCGCGTCGGTCGCCGGCAGGAGCGCGTCCACCATGGTCTTGTCCTGCGGCACGGCCTTGCCCCGCGCCTGCACGCCGGCGACGCCGGCGGCGAAGCAGTCCACCCAGCCCTCGGGCGTCAGCGGGCCGGCGCCCGCGGCGGAGCCGAACTGCAGGAAGAAGGTGCCGTAGAGCGGCCCGCCGGCGCCGCCCACCTTCGAGATCAGCGTCATCCCGACGGCCCGCATGAGGCCGGGGACGTCGTCCGGCTCCTCGCCGTCCAGCTTCTCGACCACCGCGCGCATGCCACGGTCCATGTTGATGCCGTGGTCCGCGTCGCCGATGGCGGCGTCGAGCCGGGTGAGCTCGTCCTTGGCCTCGCCGACCGCGCCGGCGAAGTCGCGCAGCCACGCCGCGACCTCGCCGGCCGGTATCCGCCGGTCCTCGCTCATGCGCCCCAGCGCAGCCCGGCGGTCCTCACCGGGGCGTCCCAGAGACGCTCGAGCTCGTCGTCGAGGCGGAGCAGGGTGATGGAGCACCCGGCCATCTCGAGCGACGTGATGTAGGGGCCCACCAGGTTGCGGCTGATCGTGATCCCCCGTCCCTCGAGCAGGGTCGCCAGCTCCTGGTAGACCAGGTACAGCTCCAGCAGGGGCGTGCCGCCCATGCCGTTGACGAAGGCCAGCACCCGGTCGCCCTGCTCGAAGGGCAGGTCGTCCAGGATGGGCGCGGCCAGCATCTCCACGATCTCGCGCGCCGGCTTGAGCGCGGTGCGGGTGCGCCCCGGCTCGCCGTGGATGCCGATGCCGATCTCCATCTCGTCGTCGCCCAGCTCGAAGGTGGGCGACCCGGCCGCGGGCACGGTGCACGACGTGAGCGCCATGCCCATGCTGCGTCCCTGCGCGTTGACCTTCTCGCAGAGGGCCGTCACGGCCGCGAGGTCCTGCCCCTCCTCGGCGGCGGCGCCGACGATCTTCTCGGCGAGGACCGTGACGCCCACGCCGCGCCGGCCGGCGGTGTAGAGGCTGTCCTGCACCGCCACGTCGTCGTTGGTGATGACGGCCGACACCTCGATGCCGTCGGCGCGCGCCAGGTCGGCGGCCATCTCGAAGTTGAGCACGTCGCCGGTGTAGTTCTTGACGATGTGCAGCACGCCGGCGCCGCCGTCGACGGCCTTGGTGGCCTCGTACATCTGGTCCGGCGTGGGGGAGGTGAAGACCTCCCCCGGGCAGGCGGCGTCCAGCATGCCCATGCCGACGAAGCCGCCGTGCATGGGCTCGTGGCCCGACCCGCCGCCGGACAGGACGGCGACCTTCCCCGCCACCGGCGCGTCGGCGCGCACCAGGTAGGCGGGGTCGAGGTTCACCCGCACCAGGTCGGGGTGCGCCGCCGCGAATCCGCGCAGCGAGTCGGCGACGAGGTCCGCGGGGTCGTTGAGGAGCTTCTTCATCACTCGTCCTCCACGACCCGGCCCTTGGACTCGACGCCGGAGGCCTCCGGCACGTGGCGGCTGCGCAACGTGTCCTCGATGAACAGCTTGTACACCGCCGCCCCGATCACGCCGCCGATCAGCGGTCCGACGATCGGCACCCACCAGTATGCGCCCAGGTTGCCCTGCGCGCCGGGGAACGCGGCGTCGCCCCAGCCCATCATCCACGCGATCAGCCGGGGGCCGAAGTCGCGCGCCGGGTTGATCGCGTAGCCGGAGTTGGCGCCGAACGACATGCCGATCGCGAAGACGCCGAGGCCGATGATCAGCGGGGCCATGTTGGCCTTCGGCGGCAGGTTCATCAGGTCGACGACCGCGAACACGATCAGCAGCAGGAAGGCCGTGCCGACGACCTCGGTGAGGAACGGCCCCCAGTAGTCGGTGAAGTAGCCCGCCGGCCCGGTGACGAAGATGCCCACGCTCCCGTCGCCGCCGTCGCGGATGATGGCGTTGTCGGTCTCGAACGCCTGGATGGCGTCGCGGTAGACGGCGTAGACGAGCGCCGCTCCGGCCATCGCCCCGAGCACCTGCGAGACGACGTACCCGGGGACCTTCGCCCACGGGAAGCGCCCCATGGTCGCGAACGCGACCGAGACGGCCGGATTGATGTGCGCTCCGGTGACGCCGCCCGCGACATAGACGCCGAAGACGACCGCCATGCCCCACCCGAAGCAGATCAGCAGCCAGTCGGCGTTCGTGGTGATGCCGTCGCCCCGCCCGGACAGCGGCAGGGCCGCCACGTACATGGCGACGACGGCGGTGCCGAAGGCGACCAGGACGAAGGTTCCGAGGAACTCCGCCAGATACTCGCCCCCGGGGGTCGCCCTCCATCCGGTCTTGCCCGGCGGGACCCCTTCGCGTGCCACTGCTTCCTCGGCCACGCCCGCTCCTTCCCTGGGTTGTGTCGATCGACACGAGTATCCTTCCGCGCCCCGCACGGCGGAAACCCCTACCGACCCCCGGTCGTGAGGTTCTGGCGAATGCCCTTACTACGTAAGCCGTAACACCGGTCGGCGCCGGCCGGGCCGGTTCAGGCCGATGTCCCGGGCCCGGCGCCGGCGGTCGGGGTGCGCCGCGAGAACGAGATCCGGTTCTCCCGCCCCTGGAGCAGCCGCACGATGTTGCCGCGGTGCAGCACCAGCACCGCCGCGGAGCCCAGGGCGACGAACACCACCCGCGAGACCGGGTAGCCGAGCGCCCACACCACCGGCGTGGCGGCCGTCGCGGCGACGATGCTCGCGAGCGACGAGTAGCGGGTGGTCACCAGCACCACGACCCAGAGGGCCAGCAGCAGGACCGCGGCCAGCGGCATCAGGCCGATCACCGCGCCCCCGCCGACGGCGACGCCCTTGCCGCCCTTGAAGCGCAGCCAGACGGGGTACACGTGCCCGGCCATCGCCGCGCCGGCCGCCACGACCGGCCAGGGGTCGTCAACGAGCGCGCGGGCGAGCAGGACGGCGACGACCCCCTTGCCGATGTCCGCGGCCATGACGGCCACGCCCCAGCCGGTGCCGAGCGTGCGGAAGACGTTGGCGGCCCCGAGGTTGCCGCTGCCCACCGTCCGCAGGTCGATCCCCCGCGCACGGCCGGCGAGGTAGGCGAACGGGATCGAGCCCAGCAGATAGGCGAGCGCGATCGCGAGGACGACGGTCACGTCAGGGCTCCCGCAGGGCGTCGGGGGAGGTGGTGCCCTTGCGCGAGAAGATGCGCCAGCGCGCCACCAGGAAGTAGTGGGCGCCGCTCAGGACGGTGAGCACGAGGGCGAGGTAGAGCAGCCCGTCCTGCACGCCCTGGGCGACGCCGGGGGCGATGATGCACGCGACCGCGACGTTCTGGCTGAACGCCTTGGCCTTGCCGAAGCGGCCGGCCGAGATGATCACGTCCTCGGCCGCCGCGATCATGCGCAGCCCGGTCACGGCGAACTCGCGGCCGATGATGATCATCGCCGCCCACGCGGGGACGTCGCCGGTCTCGACCAGCGCGAGCAGCGCCGCCGACATCAGGAGCTTGTCGGCCAGCGTGTCGAGGAAGGCCCCCGAGACGGTCACCAGCCCGCGCGAGCGCGCGAGCCAGCCGTCGATCGAGTCGGTGGCGCTCGCGGCGACGAAGACCCCGAAGGCCCACCAGCGGCCGCCGGGGATGTCGTCGACAACGATCAGCACCATCAGCGGCGGGATCGCGGCGATCCGCGCCGCCGTGAACCACAGCGGCGCGTTCATGGCCCCGGCTGACACGCCGGGAGCATAGCCGCCGCCCCCCGCCCGGCCCGGCCCCACGCGACCGGCCCGGCCCGCTCAGCGATCGTCGTCGTCGCCGAAGGCGTCGTCCATGCGCCGCCGCCGCCGGCGCGCCGTGACGGCCATCAGGACGAGCACGATCCCTACGCCGATCAGCGCGCCCCAGGGCAGGTCGTCGGCGGTGTCGGTGAGCACCGCCACGACGATCACCGCGGCGACGACGACGGCGCCCACCGCGCCCACCACGACGGCGGTGGGACGGCGACGGGGTTCCATGGGACCCAGGCTAGCGGGCGCCCCCTGGGTGGGGCGGGCGAGATCATTAAAGGGCGGCGGATGTATTCCCGATGCGTCCGGGGACACCGACTCCCATGCACAAGGGGCACACATGCGCATCGCCAGCCCGTCGCGTCGCGGCACCGAGGTCCTCGAGGCGGTCGCCGAGCGGCTCGACAGTCTCAACGGCCGCTGCGCGGCGGACCTCGTCGCGGGCCTCCAGGCCCTGCAGTCGGGGGACCTCACGCACCGTATGACCCCCGCGACGACGCTCATCGAGGAGCGCTCCGGCGATCCGGCCGCCGACCTGCTGGCCGAGCGCATGAACGCCCTGATCCTCAACGTGCAGGCGGCCGTGCAGGCCTACAACGGCGTGAGCGAGCAGTTCGCCTCCGCGCTGGGCGACCACTCGAGCCTGCAGCAGCTCCAGTCCCGCCTCGACTCGCTGACCGACAACTGCCTCGCGGGACTCACCCAGGGCCTGTCGATGATGGCGGCCGGCGACCTCACCTACGAGGTCGTCCCGGTGACGACCCCGGTGACCACGGCCGCCGGTGCCGAGCTCGGCTCCCTGGCGACCACCTTCAACCGCACGCTCGAGCGCATGCAGAGCTCGGTGGAGGACTACAACGCGATGCGCGGCGAGCTGGGCACGGTCATCGACGAGATCCGCTCGATGGCGGGCAGCCTTGCCGCGGCATCGGAGGAGATGTCGGCGACGGCCGAGGAGACGGGCTCGTCGGTCGACGGCATCGCCCAGCTCATGGTGGGCGTGGCCGAGGGCGCGGGACGGCAGGACCAGATGATCGAGACGGCCGCCCGGGTGGGCGACGAGGCGGTCGCGCTGGCCACGGAGGCCCGCGCGGTCGCCGAGCGCGGCGTGCGGCTCACGGTCGAGATCGCCTCGATCGCCGACCAGACCAACCTGCTCGCCCTCAACGCGGCGATCGAGGCCGCACGCGCCGGCGAGCAGGGCCGCGGCTTCGCCGTGGTCGCCGACGAGGTCCGCAAGCTCGCCGAGTCGGCGTCGGCCGCCTCCGAGCAGACCCGTGCCGCGTTCAGCGAGCTGGCGGGCAGCATCGAGAGCACCTCCGGCTGCGTGGACCAGCTCGCGGGCGCCACCCGGGAGGTGTCGGTGGTGACGCGCGAGACACGGGCCGCCGCGGAGCAGGTGTCCACCGCCACGCGCGAGACGAGCGCGGCCAGCCAGGAGGTCGCGGCCTCCAGCGAGCAGCTCGCCCGGACGGCCGAGCGCCTCTCCGAGTCCGTCGGGCGGTTCGTGGTCTCCTGACCGCGACGGCGCCCCCCGGGCCCGCCGGCCCGGGGGGCGCCGTCGTCCGCTCGCGCGGGGCGTGCGCGCGGACCGCCGGCCGGGGTAGGCTCGCGGAGGACCATGTCCGTCCCGTCCCCATCGCTCGCGGGCGAGCGCTCGCGGCAGGACAGCGAGCAGCAGGCCGAGCAGGCGCGCCCGGCGCCCGCCCCGGCGCCCCCGTCCCACCCGCTCCTCGCCCTCCAGCGGACCGCCGGCAACGCGGCCCTCAGCCGCATGCTGGCCGGCGCCGCCCCGGGGCACCTCCTGCAGCGCGCCCCCGATCCGGCGCCCGCGCCCGCCCCGGCGATCCCGGCCGACCTCGCCGCCTTCATGGGCATGAGCTACATCTTCAAGGACGTCAAGCCGTCGACCGGCGGCGGGCTCTTCGACATGGCCTACGAGCCGACGACCGGCGAGATGATCGTCACGGTGCGGATCGCCTTCGACTTCCGCAACGGCAACCTCTTCGACCCCACCTGGCTCGCGGCCGTCGGGGGCCTGGCGGAGGTCGTCCGCCGCGGGTGGGGGTTCGACAAGTTCATCTGGACCGACGACGAGAAGGCGGCCTGGGCTGGGAACGCGATCGCCGACATCCAGGGCCTGTGGAGCGAGCGCTACGTCTTCTTCTCCCAGAAGCCGGGCTGGGATGCGCTGCCGCCGGTGAACGTGAAGGTGGTGGTCGCCGAGGCCCCGAAGACCGGGGAGGGCAAGGCCCAGTGGGTCGTGTCGGTGACCAAGTGGCCGGACGACGCCAACATGGAGGAGTCGATGAGCTGGCCCTCCGTGCGGGGCGACCAGATCACCGGCGAGCTGCACGAGAGCGCCGCGGACGCAGACGGCATCGGCACGCCCGACCGGCGGGGCTTCACGCGCACCACCGGGACGCGGCAGCGTTATGCGCAGGCCGCCTCGGACAACCCCGGGACGATCACGTTCGCCAAGGGCGGTGCCACGGTCGCCCCCGCCGACGCCGCGCGTCTCCAGACCTTCGGGGCCACGCTCGGGGCGGCCGACATGCCGCCGTTCCCGGTCACCGTCATCGGACACGCCAGCGCCGAGGGGGAGGAGCGCGACAACATGACGCTCTCCGAGCGGAGGGCGCACGCCGTGGCCGAGGAGATCCGCAAGGGCAAGCCCCACAAGGACCCGGCCGAGAAGGGCGAGGGCGAGACCGGCGCGGCCCCCGACGACCCGGCCTGGCGGAGGGTGAACATCACGGTGGGGGCGTTCGAGAGCAGCCAGAGGACCGTCGCCCACGAGTTCGGCCACATGGTCGGCCTCGACGACGAGTACCCCACGGGCGACCCCGCCACCCCCGGCGGCCCGGCGACGGCCCGCCCGGTCGGCGCGCGGCCGGACCACTCGGCGCTGGCGGAGCGGCTCATCCCGGGGCAGCAGCCGATCCGGGCGCACCACGACGAGAGCATCCTCAGCAACGGCGAGCAGGTGCGCCCCCACCACTACGTGACCTTCCTCGAGGCCCTCGGCACGATCACCGGCACCACCGGCACCTGGGGCGTCCGCCCCGCGCCGCCGAAGGCGACCGGCCCCGGTGACTTCCCGGTGCCGGTGCCGTCGCCGGACGGCACCGTGGTGGTCTGAGGTGACGGGCGAGGCCCCGGCGCCGCCGCCGCCGGGCGTGCTGGTGCAGTCGGTCTACACGACGGGCGAGGGCGTCTCGTCGGGGTGGCGCGTGTGGGACGACGGGCGCCACGAGAGCCGCGTCGAGGGCGGCGACTGGGTCGCCGCCGGGCGTCTCGGCCCCGACGCCGTGGCGGCGGTGCGGGCGGCGCTGGAGGACGCGGGCCTCGCCGGGATCGCCGGCGCCCACCGCCCTGAGGGTGCCCGGCCCGGCGGCGGCGCCCTGTGGTTCCAGGTCGCCCTCGGTGACGGCCCCGTCTCCGTCGGCCTGCTGGGCGGGGCCCGGTCGCCCGAGCTCGACGCGCTGATGGCGGCGATCGGCCCCATCCTCGTCACCGGGGTCTCCTGACGGCCGCCCCCGGCCGGCCCGGCGCCGCGGCGGTCGACCTCTGGTGGCTGCCGCTCGGCGCGGGCGGCTGGTTCGTGCGCCTCAACGGCCGCGCCGCCGAGGCCGTGGCGGCCCGACTCACGCGCCGGCCGCCGTGCGACCTCTTCCACTCGGCGCTCGAGGTGCACCTCGCCGGCGCCCGCCACGTCATCGAGATGACGCCCGCATGGGGCGCCGGAGGCCGGCCGCGGGGGGTGGTGGCCGAGGGCCCCGTGGGCGCGCGCTGGGCCGGCCGCTCGCGGCTCTTCCGCTACGAGGTGCGCCGCTGGCGCGACGGGGCGATCCCCGACGCCGCCGAGGCCGTGGACAGCCCGGTGCGCCTCGGCGACGACGCGGCGACCGCGCGGCGCGTGCTCGAGCTGGTCCCGGGGGTCCCCACCCCGGTGTGGGGCCGTGACGGCCTGCGGACCGGCGGGATGTGGAACTCCAACTCCCTCACCGCGTGGCTGATCGCGAGCGCCGGGCTCGACGTGGAGGCCGTGCGGCCCCCGCGGGGCGGGCGGGCCCCCGGCTGGCACGCGGGCGTGGTGATGGCGCGCCGGGCGCCGCCGGCGTGACGGCCCCCGGGGCGGGGAGGGCCCGCCCGCCGGCCGGCGATCATCGCCCCTCGGCCTCGGCCTCCATCCTGTCGAGACGCGTGTAGTAGTCCTTGATCTCCTTGAGGTGCGCCAGCGCGATGCGGCCCGTGAGGTGCACATCGTCCCCGGTGACGTTGGTGTCCTCGCCCCACATGCTCCCGTGCTCCATCTCGACCTCGAGCCCGCGCCGGAACTCCTCGACGTCGTAGACGGACCAGTCGATGCCGAGGCTCTCGCCGATCGCGGTCGCCTCCTCCGTCGAGAACGTCCTCTCGCCCATCGCGCCTCCCGTCGATGACCTGGGGTCCCGCCGCCCGCCGGTCATGGGCACCGGGGGACGTCACGGACGCAGCCTGGACCGGCTCCGCTCGGGGCTCATCGGGGTTTTCCCGGAGCTCGCGCCGCCGACGGGGGTCGAGACGACGAGGGCCCGCTCGATCAGCGGGCCCTCGGTGGAGCGGGAGTGACGGGACTCGAACCCGCGGCCTCCGGATTGACAGTCCGGTGCTCTAACCAATCTGAGCTACACCCCCGTGCGGACGGGGTCCCGGGACGGAATGGGCGGTGACGGGTTCGAACCGCCGGCCACCTGCGTGTAAAGCAGGCGCTCTACCGCTGAGCTAACCGCCCGTACCTCGTACGGCGACGCGGAAGGATACCAGCCCCGGGCCGTCGATTCGCCGTCCGGCTCGGGGGATGGGCACGGAGGTCGCCGGACGGTAGGTTCCCGGCGTCCAACGGTCGGAGGAGTCCGGGCGCATGTGGCTGACGTTGACCTCGGGCACGGAGAAGGGCCGCACCGTGCGGGCGATCGGCGATCGGTTCGTGGTCGGGCGCGACCCGACGTGCGACCTGACGCTGAACGACGCCCGCGCGTCGCGGCGCCACGCCTACCTGCGCGTGCGCGAGGACGGCGTCGTCGAGCTCCACGACCTCGACTCGGCGAACGGGACCTGGGTCAACGGCCACCGGCTCACCGGGCCCGTCACGCTCGCGGGCGGCGAGGAGCTGCGCTTCGGCGACACCACGATCTCGGCGACGCGCGAGCCGATCTCCTCGACGGCGACCGTGGTGGGCGAGGTCCCGCCGCCCGTGGCGGCGTCCCCGCCGCGCGGATCGGCCCCCCCGCCCCCACCGGGCCTCGGCGCCACGGGGCCGACTCCCTCGGTCGTCGAGCGGATCCGCCTGCGTCGCACCACCCGGTGGTCGGTGATCGTCGGCGCGCTCGCGGTGGTCGCGGCGGCCGTCGTGGTGGTGCTGGTGGTCACCGGCGCGATCGGCGGCGACGACGACGAGCCGACCGCGGAGAGCATCCCCGAGATCGTGGACCGGGTGCGGCCCTCCACCGTCGTGGTGACGACGCTCACGGGCGGCGAGCCGGCCGGGAGCGGCACGGGCTGGGTGCTCGACGCCGACCAGGGCCTGATCGTGACCAACAACCACGTCACCAACGGCGGCACCGCGTGGAGGGTCGGCGTCGACGACTCCGAGCGCGACGCGCGGCTGGTGGGGGCGGCCCCCTGCGAGGACCTCGCGCTGCTCCAGGTGGACGACACGTCGGACCTCGTGACCCTGCCGCTCGGCTCCCAGTCGGACCTGCGCCAGGGTCAGACCGTCGTGGCGATCGGCTTCCCGGGCACGGCGTCGACGCGCAACAACCTCACGACGACGACCGGCGTCGTCTCGGTGGTCAACACGCGCTTCGACCTGGCCGGCGTCGACGTGCCGCAGTACCCGAACGTCATCCAGACCGACGCCGTCATCAACCCGGGCAACTCCGGCGGGCCGCTCGTCAACACCTCGAGCGAGCTGGTCGGCGTCAACTCGGCCGGGATCACCCTGCTCGGCGGCCGCACGATCCAGGGCCAGGGCTACGCGATCGGCGTCGACCGCGTGAAGGAGATCATCCCCCAGCTCCAGGCCGGGCGCTCGATCGGCTTCACCGGCATCGGCGTCGCCCACATCACCGACCCGTCCGAGTTCGCGTCCGAGCTGGAGGCCGCCGGCCTGCCGCTCACCCCCGGCCTCGCCGTCACGAGCGTCGTGCCCGGCAGCCCGGCCGACGAGGCGGGCCTCGGCGATCAGCCGGTGATCATCACCGCGGTCAACGGGACGCCGATGGACGGCAGCCTGCCGGCCTACTGCGCCGCCATCGGCGGCGGCGAGAGCGGCTCCGAGGCCGTCTTCACGATCGCCGAGCCGAACCAGCCGCTCGAGCGCGACGTCACGGTGCGCTTCGCGTGACCGGTCGACGCGCCACGGGCGCCGTCTCCGGCGCCCGTGGGGTGCGACCGTTGCCCTGCGATCGCGGTGTATGTGAGGCGGCTCGAGGGAGTGAGCGGCCCGTTGTGCGATCAGTATCGCCGCGGCGGTCACGGCTGCCCAGGGTGCGTAGAGGGGATGCCCGGGCGGGTTCGCCTTGCGGGGTCCGCGGCGCGCGGATGATGATCGGTGCCCGGCGAGCGCGGAGGAGGTGGGACATGGACATCCCGGCCGTTCTGGACCTGGCGGCGGAGCGCGCGGGGCGCGCGTTGGAGGGCGCGATGCCGCCGGCGCTGATGCCTCTGCCGCACATCCGCGTCAGCGCGGAGACCTGGGAGGAGGAGCGCCACGTGCGGCTCCAGGGCGAGGCGATCTACGCGGTGCACCGCGGCTCCGAGGCGTGGTGGGTCGTGGTGGTGCAGGAGTCGAACAGCCTCTCGCCCGGCTGCCTGCGCATGACACCGCTGTCGGAGATCCGCTGCGAGGCTGCATCGGGCCGCCGCGGTGGCTGAGGCGCCCGCCGCGGCCCCGGGGGCGGGCGGGGCCGCGGCGGGGTTCACCCCCGGTGGGCCCTACGTGCGGCTGCTCATCGTCAGCGCCGCCATGGGACTGCCGATCGCGGTGCTCGGGGCGGCGTTCACGTCGCTGACCGAGCGCCTTCGCGAGGCGATCTGGACGGACCTCCCCGACGCCGTCGGCTGGTCGGAGCCCGCGGCCTGGTACGTGCTCCTGGTGCCGCTGGTCGCGGCGATGATCGTGGCCCTCGCGCTGCGTCTGCCCGGCCACGGGGGGCACTCTCCCGTGCAGGGGCTCGGGATCGGCGACCTCCCGATCACGACCCTGCCCGGCATCCTGCTGGCCGCCGCCGCGACCCTCGCCGGCGGCCTGGTGCTGGGCCCCGAGGCGCCGCTGGTCGCGCTCGGCCTGGCCCTCGGCACGCTGGTGGCGCGCATGCTCGGCGTGACCGGCGAGGGCACCCGCCTGCTCGGCCTCGCCGGCGCGTTCGCGGCCATCGCCGTCGTGCTGGGCGGCCCGCTGCCCTCGTCGCTCGTGCTCATCGAGGTGATCGCCATGAGCGGCGCGGTGGTGTCGGCCGCCCTCGTGCCGAGCCTCGCCCCCGGCTTCCTCGCCGCGGGCGTCGGCGCGCTCGCCTACACCGGCATCGACGACTGGCCCGGCCTCAGCCACGCGGCCATCGAGCCCCCGAACCTGGCGAGCTACCCGTCGGTGCGCCTCGTCGACGTCCTGTTGTGCATCGTCGTCGCGGTCGCCGTGGCGGTGGGCGTCGCGCTGGCGCGGCCCGTCGCCGCGCGGATCGAGCGCGTGGCCGTGCGGCACCAGCTCGTATGGCTGGCGGGCGGCGGGCTCGCCGTCGGGGGCATGGCGGTGCTCTTCCGGGCCGTGACCGACCGACCGGTGGACCTCGTGCTGTTCTCCGGGCAGACCGCCCTCCCCGCCATCGCCGCCGAGACGTCGGCCGGCGTCCTCGCCCTGGTCGTCCTCGTCAAGGCCGCGGCCTACGCCATCAGCATGGGCACGGGCTTCCGCGGCGGGCCGATCTTCCCCGCGCTCGCCATCGGCGCGGCCGGCGGCGCCTGCCTGGCCGCGGCGATCCCCGCGCTCGACTCGACCCCCGCCATCGTGGCGGGGATCGCCGCGGGCGGGGCCGCCGGGATGCGCCTGCCGATCTTCGGCGCCCTGCTCGCGGCCCTCCTGTCCGGCCCGGCGATCGCCCAGTCGGTGCCGATCGTGGTGGTCGCCTCGGTGACCGCCTGGCTGGTGGCCCTCGAGGTCGACCGCCTGATCGGCATCCGCACGGCGCGGGCCTCCGCCGCCTGACGCTCAGCCCCGCCCGGGGGGTCGGGGCCCCCGGGGCCCGGCCCTCGGGTTTCCGGCAGCCCGGTATCGGGAGGTCCCGCGATGCCGCGCCCGCGCATCGGGCGTTCACTGGAGGGCGAATCCGACGACGAGAGAACCGAGGTCGACATGCCCCCCGCACACCGACCGGATCCTCCCCCCGCCGCGCGGCGGCCGCGCCGCTCGCGGCTCGCGCTCGCGGCGGCGCTCGTCCCCCTGCTCCTGCTCCTGCTCGGCGTCGCGACCGCCGCGGCAGCGCCGGGCACCCTGCGCGTGATCGACATGTCGCCGACGCTCGGCCGCGACGTCTCCGTGGCCGCGCCGGGTGGCGGCACGTTCACCGCCGACCCCGGCGCGGCGCTGGTACGCGTCACCGACGCGGCGGGCGCGGTGACCGAGGCCACGGCGTGGTGCGTCGACGCGCAGCGCGCCATCGGCACGGGCACCGACTACCCCGTCGACCTGGGCTCGTCGGCCGACGACCCCGGCATCGCCGGCCCCGCCGGCCCCGAGGCGGCGTGGCTCATCTCCCGCGCCGGTGCGCTGATCGCCGGCGCGCCCTCGCCGGGCGCCGAGGCGGCGGCGATCCAGGTGGCCGTCTGGCAGCTCACCGGCCAGGCCGCCGACATCGGCGCCGTGACCTCCGACGCCGCCCTCAACGCCCGCGTGGCGGCCCTGCGCGCGCTGGCGGCGGGTCGCGCGCCCGCGACGGCGCTCGCCCTGTCCGGGCCGGCCGCGGCGACGCCCGGGGCCCCCGCCGTCCTCACCGTGACCGGCACGCCGGGCACCGACGTCGCGCTGCGCGTGGTGTCGGGGCAGGCGACCCTCGCGACGACGGCGGTCACCCTCGGCGCCGGCGGGTCGGCGCAGGTGGCCCTCACCCCGGCCGGCATCGGGGCGGTGGTCGTGGAGGCTCGCGCCGACGGCGGCGTCCTGTGGCGGGCGTCGCACCTGCCGGGCCGCCGGGAGCCCCAGGACATGGCCTGGGTCGCGCCCGTGCCGCTCGTCGCGACAACGACGCTCACGGCCCTCGCCCCCGTCGCGCCCCTGGCGCCCGTCGCCGCGGTCCCGATCGCCCCGGCCCGCCCGGTGGCCGTGCCCGCGGCGCTGCGCCTGGTGAAGCGCGCGCCTGCCACCCGGCCGCGCGGCCGCGCCGTCGGCTACACGCTGACCGTGACCAACACGAGCCGCCGGGTGGCGCGTGCGGTCGTGGTGCGCGACCCGCTCCCCGAGGGCACGTGGCTGCCCGCCGTCCCCGGTCGCGCCCGCGTGGCCGCCGGCGTGGTCACCTGGCGCCTCGGCGACATGGCCCCGGGCGCGCGGGTGACGCTGCGCCTGCGGCTCCGCACGCTGCGGAGCGCGCCCACGCTGCTGCGCAACGAGGCGCGCGCCTCGGCCGCCAACGCCGCCACGGTGCGGGCCCGTGCGACGACCCGGCTCCACCGGCCGGCCGTCGCCCCGATCAGCGTCCCCCCGGTCACCGGCTAGGCACCCGAGGAGCCCGGCCCGGCGGCCCCCGTGCCGCCGGGCCGGGCCCTCCGGGCGACGGCGCCGACCGGCGGCGCCGTCGTCAGCGGGTGCGCACTCCCATCCGCCGTTCGCCCGTGACAAGGCCGAGCAGCGCCTGGACGGCGACGTTGACGATCCAGACCACGATGGTCGCGCCCACGTAGGTCCAGAAGCCGTCGATCGTGAAGTCCGGCGCGACCCACTCCGCCAGGGCGAGCATCGCCACGTTGAGGGCGAAGTACGCGAGCCCGAACGTGAAGATGATCAGCGGCAGCGTGAGCAGTGCCAGGAGGGGCTTGAGGAAGGTGTTGCCCAGCGCGAGCACCGTGGCGCCGATGACGAGCGGCCACCAGCGGCCGATCGAGACGCCGGAGAACAGCCCGTCCACGACGATCAGCGCCACCATGTTCACGCCGATCGCGATGACCAGCCAGACGAGGAAGGTCTGGCCCTCGGGCCGGCCACGTCGCGACACGACGATCATCCGCGGCGGTTCCCCGGGGGACTGCATCGCGTGACCATACCGGCGCTCAGCAGGTGGGGGCGGCCCCCGGGGCGGTCGCCGTGCCGGCGGGCGCGCCGTCGAGGAGCAGGTCGACCCGGAGGGCGGCCGGTGCGCAGGCCCGATCGACCGGCACGGCGAACGAGTCCTCGCCGTCGCCGGACAGGGTGCGGAACAGGGCGAGGTCGCGCGGCTGCACCCACGGATCGCCCGGCCGTGGCCGCTCGTAGCCGACCGCCGTCACGGCGGTCCCCGCGGGCAGGTCGCGCCACCGCAGCCGCAGCCGCAGAGTGCCGTCGCGGTGGCCGAGCCCCTCGACGGCGACCGATCCGCGCTTCGGTGCCCTGCCGGTCTGCGTGCGCCCCAGGTTGTAGCCCGTCTCGAGCGCCGTCATGCGCAGGGCGAGGCGCCGTGCCGTCGCCGCGTCGGCGGGCGTCGTGCCGGAGACCTGCTCCAGCAGGGTGAGGTACTGCGCCGCCAGCCCGCGCGTGCGGCTGGACGGATCGGTCCCCGCGACCAGCCGGAGCGCCTCGTCGAGCGATCGCTCGGCGGCGGCGCCGTCTCCCCGGCCCACCTCGGCGGCGCTGCGCAGCAGGAGCAGGTCCGGGACGTCCCCGTTGATCGCGAGCGCCTCGCCGGCCGCCTCGACCGCGGCGTCGTAGCGGCCCGAGTGGAGCTCGATCAGGGCGATGAGCACCAGGGCCGAGAGGTCCCGGCCGCCCCCCAGCTCGAGCGCCCTCCGCGCGTCCTCCGCCGCGGCGTCGAGGGCCGTCTGGTCGCCGGTCACCGCGCCGGTCGCCCTGGCGTCGGGGTTGGCCGCGAGGAACGTCGCCGTGGCCCGGCCCGCGTACGGCGGCTCGTAGTCCGGCTCGATCCCGATCGCCTCGGTGAACTCGGCGATCGCGCTCCGCTCGCGCCCCACGTCCGCCTCGACGGTCCCGCGCGCCGTCGCCGCGATCGCCTCCGGAGCGGTCGAGGGGATCGGCAGGGTGTAGATGCGTCCCGCCCAGCCGATCACGAGCAGGCCGAAGGCGATGCCGAGGCCGTAGAAGACGGTCCTGCGCGGACCCTGGAGCACGAGGGCGAAGCCCACCAGGAACAGGGCGACCGACAGCATCGCGATCGCCGTCGTGTACTGGGTGCTGCGCGTGTTCCAGGTCACGCGCGTCTCCGCCAGCGCCGACTGGGCGAGCCGCAGGCGCGCGGCCTCGACCGCGAGGCGGCGGACCTCCTCCTCGGTGCGCGCCCGCGGCAGGTCGGAGCCCTCCTCGACGCCCGTGCGCAGCTCGTCCAGGGTGAGGGGCGTCGCCGAGGCACCCGCGCCCTCGGCACGGCGCGCGAGGTCCTCCTGGCGCCGCACGAGCGCCCCGGACTCGGCGACGATGTCGACCTCGAGCTCCCGGGCTGCCTCCTCCAGCACGCCCGCCCGGAGGGCTCCGACCGCGGTGCGCGTCGTCTCGCGGGCGGTGTTCGACTCGTTGACGCCGGCGTCGGTCTGCAGGATGCCGAGCGCCGCGCCGCACACCACGATCGCGGCGAGCGACACGGCGATCAGGCTGCCCGAGATGCGCTCCCGGTCCTCACCCGCGGGGGCGTCGGCGCCGTCCTCGGGGGCGCCGGAGGTCTCCGGGGCGTCGCTCATCCCGGGAAGTGGATCGCGAAGCCGCCGATCACGCCGACGAGCAGGACCACCACGCCCGTGCTCAGGAGGGCGTAGAAGGCCGGGCGGCGCCGCGTGCTCGCCTGGGCCAGCGTGAACAGCAGGACGGAGACGAGCAGCACGAAGGTCCAGACCGCGAGGCCCTGGATCCGGTCGCGGATGTCCTCGGCCCCCTCGGCCCAGCCGTCGGGGTCGAGCCGTCCGGGCGAGCCGAGGGTCGTGGTGGCCTCGGCCGTCCGGGTCGCCGCGCGCTGCTCGAGGCTGAACGGGCGCGGCGTCGCCGTCGGCTGCCGCAGGTCGTCCTGGACCGAGAAGCGGCCGAAGACCCCCGCCTCGACGGCCCGCTCGGTGGCGGTGGCGCGCTGGGCGCGCGCCTCGGCGCGGTTCTCCTCCGCCGCCCCGTCCCGACCGGCCGCGGCCAGCGCCGCCGCCTGGTTCTCCAGCTCCGCCGCGGCGGCGTAGTCGGCGAGGTAGCGGGTGTGCTCGCGGGTGTCGCCGACGACGGCGATGCCGATCTCGATGCGCTGCTGCTCCACCCGGACGGTCTCGGAGATCGACTGGCGGTCGTCGTACGCCGCCGTGCTCCCGATCGCCGCGGCCCGCCAGCCGAAGATCGCGGCGATGACGGTCGCGGTGCCGATCAGGAACGCCATCACCCACTGCTGGGCCGTCAGGTCGAGCCTGCGGCGCGGGCCGGCGGACGGCCGGGTGCGGAGGCGGGTCAGCATCGCGGCGCGGAAGCCTAGTCGCCGCGGATGCCGCCGGGCGCCGTCATCCCCCGCAGCAGCGGCACGCTG
>VFQN01002802.1_pt1 | contig 26133 bp, 40 predicted proteins | sample 3512371 | NCBI WGS metagenome assembly VFQN01 (sample SAMN10412370, study PRJNA504923) | tailings metagenome | isolation source: Replicate 2 from Balatoc abandoned mine | place: Philippines: Itogon, Benguet | collected 2017-08-28 | reverse complement strand
CCCCCATCCGAAAGTTGGGTCCCCTGGAGGCACCTGTTTCGACACGCCATCCGAAAGCCCCCACGGAAGATCGGAACACTGGGAGTGCATATCAACCTGCTTTGCATCTATAAACCACACGCCTTATCATCATTGTGTTTACCAGTGGCTTATCATCATTGTGTTTAAGAGTGTCCCTGTCGGCGTCTGCGTGGTTGGTGCTTGCTTCATTCATGCACGGCCCACGGTTCTGCTGTGGTAGGTACCGGTGTGGTGGCGTCAAGGCATGCGCATGTGGCAATTACAATGAGGATGTGCAGGAATGCGAGATGACACGGTGAAATTATATGGCTGGTTGAGTGCAAGCTGTTATGTGCTCGTGACTCCGGCGAAAGTGTGCTGCATTCCATGAGCACCGGCTCCGCCTGTTGTTGTAACCCAACCCAACCCTGCACTTCCTTCACGGTGCCAGGAAAGCATCTCTTGCATCGAAGACAGGCTAACCGTGATGATGGACACTGCCGGCTGCCAAAAATGTTGGCATCTGGCTTTACAAGTCATTCCCACAGCAGGGCCAAGGCCTGCAGTAACCCCATGCCATGAAAGCAAGTCAAGTCCCAGCGTTTTGAACACCACAGCTTGACCGTAGCTTGCCAGTTGTGTAAGGCCCACATGCATTCCTAAAGTGCCCTTGCTCACTTGGCTCACATGACACGCAGCTACTCATCCCGTGCTTGCCCCGTCTTTGCACCATATCGTACCACGACCGCTCTGCTCCCTTCCCCAGTCACTACCAACCGCAATGACTGTCCTCCATGTCCTGCTGTACCCGCACTGTCTGCGTCCACATCTCAAACACCCGCGACTCGCGCCGCGCTGTCCCCGTCCCTGTCCCTCTCCCTCTCCCCGTTCTGCTCTTTCGGGGTCTGGGCTGGTTGGGCCTCGTCATGGGTTTGGGTCTGGCCCTGTGGTTCAGCGGCGTCGCCCGCCGGCAGCTCCACGCCCGCCGCCGCCAGCAGCTGCCGCACGTACCTCGCGCGGCGGGCTGACCAGCGCAGCGGGCCTAGGTGCAGGCTGGGCACAACCGCAACCGCCCAGCCGCGTTCCTAATGGGGGAAGAAAACACCGGTCAGTGCTAGGTACTTGCGGGAATACATGTGATACCTGGGTGCTGCACCGTGGACTCCGCAACCAAGGGTTTGCATAGCCGCAAGTAAGTGCCGATACTTTCCTACAGAACGGAGCCATGGGGATGCGTATTGGAACCGCAGTCCAGCAGAACAGCCTCGTGCGTATCTCGCACAGCAGCCCGCTATCGTTCCGCAGCAGATGACCGTCCCAAGTTTCTCTGCATCCTCGCACCCCGCACACCCGCCCCACCCACCTGCAGCAGCTGCACCTGCGTGAACAGTGCCCCCAGCGGCTGGCCCCGCACGTTGGTGCAGAAGTCTCCTGCGTCCGCCAGCAGCAGCGCCGCAGGCCGCGGCCGCGCCTCGCGCAGCGCCACGCCGCCCGCCAGCCCCAGCGGGAACCACCGGTGCGTGCGCAGCAGCCGCGGCCGCAGACCGCACGCCGCGCGGGCCGCCACCGCCAGGTCGCCCTGCAGCGGGTGCCGCCGCCGCGTGGCACGGGCCCACAGCGCGCGCAGCCGCTGCAACACGCTGGGCGGCAGGTGCCGGGGCAGCGCTCGCTCCAGCCAGGCGCGTAGGCCCGCCTGCGGGCTGGCCAGCAGCAGCGCCAGCGCCTCCGCGGCAATGAGGCCGACGCCGGGGTCCAGGGCCCCGCCGCGCTCGTCACCGCCCTCGACCTCCGCCTCCCCCATCTGCTTTCCACTGCGGTGGCGGCTTGAACGGCTGCGAGGTGCGTCGCCGCGTCCGCCAAGGCGGCGCAGCAGCACTGCGATGGCGGCCGTGAGGCGCGGCAGGTCCTCCTGCAGCGGCAGCTGCTGCACCGCCAGCGACCACAGCAGCACCGCCGCCTGGTGCTGCGACAGCGGCCGCGAGGCGAGCAGGGAGGCGTCGGGGCCGCGCCACTGCAGGCACAGGCCGGCCGTGAGATGAGACACGGCCCACATGCCCTGCAGGCGCAACAGCGGCGGCATTGCACAGGGTATGTATCAAGGTAGGCCTTGTCGCACTCAATACACGGCGATACGGCGTCCTCCTGCATGCAGTGCACATCGCACGGTACAACTGCAACGCGGTCTGCTGCTTTCAACATGGCCAACAGCGGTCAGTGCAGGCCAAGCCGGTGTTGCGCACCCACCTGCGCCAGGCTGGCAGGCGACTGCGCGCCCAGGCCCGCCTGCAGCGCGGCGCACAGCCGCTCCAACGGCTCCCTGCGATAGTGCCCCGCCACGGCGCACGCCCACAGCGCCATGGACACCAGGTCGGGGCTCAGACGACCCATGCGACCCGCCGCCGCACCCGGCTGCAGCTCCGGCACCTGCACAACCTCCTGTGCCCCTGGATCCTGCGGCTGCGGCCCGGGCCCCTGCTCCTGCTCTTGCCCTTGCTCGTGCGCGTGCCCCTTCTGACCCTGCCCTTGTGTCCCCTGCCCCTGCCGCTGCCCCTTTTGCCCCTGTGCACCGTACACCACGTGTCCCAGCAGCGCGTCGTACAGCGCAGGGGAGTAGGCGTTTGCTGCCGCGAAGGACCACAGCAGCAGCGCCGCCCAGCGGGGGCCCTTGGACGTCACTCCAGCGTGATGCGGCAGCCGCAGCTGCTGCGGTTGGTTTTGCGTTCTGTTGGCTCCAGCCGGTGAAGTCGCTTGCTGCTGCTGCTGCTGTGCAGAGGGCGGTGGCCAAGGGAACTGCTGCGCCACCACCGACGCGGCCCGTGTTAGCAGCTCGGGCGGGGTGTGACCGGCGGATGCCAAGGCCCACAGAGTGATGGCCAGCGAGTTGCGCGGCAGCCGCGACATGAACAGCTGCGAAGCGTCGGCGGGCAACGCGGACCGCCGAGCCGCACCACCTCCGGAGGCCAATGCTGTGGTCGCGGCTGCGCTGTGGGCCCCTGCAGGGCCCTTTCGCACAATCTCCACCACCCAGCCCTCGTTGTCGTACACGTCCATACGGTCGGCATGAGTGACTGGCACACCTAGCTTGCCTGCAGGCACACTGGTGGCAGGGTCCTCCGCACCAGCCCCCGCGCCCCGCCTTTTTGCGGTGCTGTCTGCCCGGCCCCCCTCTCCCACGGGTGACAGCAGCAGCTCCACCACCGCGCCAAATAGCCGCGGATCGCTGCAGCCAAGCTGCACGTAGGCGCGGCACACCAGCGGCAGCTGCTTGGCGGACAGGTATGGCACGAGGCTGAGGGCGAGGCGGCTGAAGCCAGCCAGCACCGCCGCAAAGACCTCGCTGGCCCCCGCAGCATTCGCAGAAGATGCCTCCGGCGCCACAACCGGCTCTTCCTCCCCCTCCTCTTCGACGCTGCTCCCGCCTCCCGCAATGCTCTTGGCTTGCCGGCCCATGCACCACAGCACCATCACCGCAGACTCCAGGTCACCCTGGCTCACGGGAAGCGGCTGCCATGGCGCCCCGCCAGCAGGCGACACGGCCCGCCGCCCGGCTGGTGAGGCCGGAGCAGAGGCTAAGGCCTGTTGCCCAGCACCGACGGCACCACCGTCAGCGGCTGCTGGGGAGCTTGGTGCTGCATCGAGCGCTTCCCGCAGCCTAGCAGCTGCCTGCTGCAGCACCAGGGCCGCCTCCTCCGTGGCCCCCAGCCCCAGGTGCTCCAGACCCCACGCCGCAGAGGCCAGGTGCCCCAGGGGCGTGCCCTGCCCGGCGGGTCCCGGGGCGTGCCTCAGGATCGCTGCTGCTGCATCAAGCGCCGCACCTCTAGCCAAGTCCAGGTCTGCCTGCTGATGCTGACGCGAGCTTCTACCCTTGCCAGTCATCCCCTCGTCAATGCTGCCGTCGCCGCCACTCTCCGGCCGCTCCCCCACCAGGTTTCCCAGGCCCCAAACAAACGTGGACGCAGACAATGTGTCGCCATCCCACACGCTGCTGCTCCTCCCGCCTGTGGCCCTTCTACCGCGCCCCCCTGGCTCCCACTCCCCTGTGCCCTCCGGCCAGGCCAGCAGCTGCACCATGTCCCTGAGCACCTCGGGCCCAGGGCTCATCTCCACGCTGGCGTACGCCCACAGCAGCTTGAGCTGCTGCACACGGCCCAGCCCAGACAGCAGCCCCCGGTTGCACCGCCGGGCCGCGGCACGGAACAGCTGCCGGTCGCACCACCGCAGCCCCGCCAGGCTGTGCAGCATAAGCACCATGCTGCCGGGAGCCGCGCATTCCAGCTGTCGCAGGAAGCTGCGCGAAGCTGCCCGCAGGAAGTCGCCGTCGCGGCGCTGCAGCCGCTTGCACGCCCACACGGCCATGGCCAGGCCCGGGGGCGCCAGGGCGTCAGCGTGGTCCAGCGCCCGACGGATCAGGCTGGGGAGGAAGGGGGCCACAGCTGGGGCTGCGGCTGTAGAGGGCGTGTGGGGCGTTGGTGCGCGGGTCCCGGCGTGGGTGTCGGGCTCAAGGCGGGCCAGGGCCCACAGGACGTTGGAGGTGTCCTGCGGGTTGAAGCTGGGCAGCTGCTTGCTGCTGAGCTCAAGCAGTTGCTGTAGCAGCCCTTCCGGGCCACTAGTGCCCCAGGTTCCCAGGGCCCACATGATGTTGGCTAGGGAGCGGGGCTGGGCGCCGGACAGGGCCTGGGGCTGCGTGAGCACCCCACGTAGCAGCGAGTCAGGGGCGGGCACGCCCAGCTTGGCGAGGGCCCACAGCACGTTGGACACCTCCCGTACCGTAGCCCTGTCCAGAACATGTGCAAATCGCTCCAACACGCAGCTCAGGTAGGTCGAATGCTCAGGAAGATGAAGGCCGCCGAGCTCAACGGCCTTGGAAAGGGCAGCTGACACGTGGATGTGGTTCAGCACACCCAGGTTTTGTTCACACGTACGAAGTAGCCTTTGGACGCTTTCCGAACGTGCTATCCATGCTGTCAGTTTGCGGTCCATATCCTCGTCCGTTTGTGGTCGGCTGGGCCCAAGGTCCGCTCTGACGGCGACGTCCATGCCGAAGCTGTTGCCGCGAGCACCCCTCCCTGCTGAACCCAATTCATTTGCCAAGAACGAACTGGTATGAGCGCCATGCGTATTGAATGCTGCTCTCGAGGCGTATGGTGGCTGCCTAACTTTGAGCAAATTGGACTGGGATAGGGCAACATCGCGACGTGCAAGAGCCTTTCCTTGCATCTGACTATCAAGTTTGCGATTGATAAGTCATTGCCGTGGGGGCCCCTTACTGGGGCTCTCGACGACCCAGCGACGACGGACAGTCAGTTCAGCGTAAGGTGCGGCCGCGTGCAGGTAACAATGCGTCTAGCTAGTTTGTAATGTCGCAAAACATGAGTCTTCGTCCATGCTAATTTTGCCAAACGCCCTGTACAACACCCCAGCAGCTCCAGCGGTACGCCCACAGCAGCCCACGCTTTTCCCAAATCTTGCTCACCCAGGCCGCACCTCTCGCCACGCCAAATGGCCAATCGCACGCACCTTCCGCCATGCATGCGCATGCAAAATGTCATAGAAAATAAATGCACGGCCACCGCGTCAACATGTCAGTTACCAGTACGCTGCATGGGCGCAGGCTCTGACCCCTGGTTCGCATGCCCCTCCACTCCCTTCCGCAACCGCGACACTGCAGATAGCTTGGTAGCCGCCCGCTCCCACAGTAACTTGCTCTTGCTTTTGCTGGTCCCAGAGGAGTTCGCGCCGCCTCCGTCGCCGCCCGTCCGGCTGCTGGGGCTCCCCTGTCCAGGGGTGGCGCTCCCCGTCGCCGCCGACAGTGCAGCCGCCGCCCCCGAGCCCACCGTCTGCTTGAGCGTGTTCCGCGACATGAGGAACAGCTGGTAGCTCCGGTTAAACTGCTGGAAGCACACCGTGCACACGCACCGTGACTCGTGGCCGCACGAGCCCGTGGCGCCGTGGGGGCTGTAGGCGGTGTGCGCCAGGCACACTACCTGCTGGCACCTGCCATGGGTTTGACCAGAAGCAGCAGCAAGGAGAGCTCAATGAAGTTCATGTTTTGTTGTAAGCGTGAGTTATACGAGGCAAAGTCAGGGTGGGTAACGGACAGAATGTCACGGTGCGCACCTGCTCGACTTTCATCACCTATCCATCGGCCTACTGCACACACCTCATTGGCCAGGTTGCTGCTGGCAGCACAGGCCGCTTGCCTTCCACCCATGTTGTCTGCGGCATCGGTAACTGTTTCTAGCACCCACCTGCCGCAGTAGTGCCTGCGCACGTAGTCCCTGTAGTGCAGCAGGTCCAGCTTCCGGCCGCAGCAGCCCACGGCGCACACCTTGTCGCGGTCGCGCGCCGGACCCGAGCCCCCACCCCCTGCCCCGCCCGGGCCCAGCGCCGCAAGCATCTCCGCCTCCTGCGCCGTTAGCAGGCCCTGCGTGTCCTGCACGTCTGGCTCCTCTGACAGGCGACCCATGTCGACACTGCCGCTGCGCCCATGATGGTGGTGCGCGCCCTGGCGGTCACTGCCGACCCGTGCGTGTGCACCGCCATCCCCGCTACGGGAGTAGGCCGCTGCACTGCCGTGCGGATGGCGATGCCCGGAGGCGCCAGTGCCAGCAGCAGAGACCAGCACGGGTCGATTGTGCGTGCCGCCTGGCCCCGGCGGGGCAAGCATACCCTCGCTGCAGCTCCGGTGGAAGTGCTGGTCCAGAGCAACACCTCCGACAAATTGTTGCGGGTGGTGGCTACCAGTGGCTGCTGCTGCTGCTGGAAGGGCCTTAGGGCCCTGCCCCTGCCCAGGGACTGATGCCAGCCGCGGTAACGGCGGCAACGCTGCGCTGCCCGTTGCAGCTGCACCCAGTGCAGGGCTGCTGGCCGCGTAGTGGTGCTGCGCAAAGGCCCGAGGCGAAAAGCTAGTGCGCGTGCCCAGATCGGGGCTGCCAGGGCCGGCGGAGAAACGTTCCCTGCCGGCCTGGGGCGTGGGCCGCTGCATGTCGGTCAACACTGACGTCCGCAGGTCTTCTCCTTCAATGAGGTCTGCGTACGGCCCAAGCTGCCCGCCTGACCGCGCTGCAGGGCCCGGGCCCGACCCTGAGGCACTGCGCAACGGGTCCCATGCTGGCGGGTGTGACGCTGCCCGCTCAAGACCCTGTTGCTTCCCTCGCGCCAACACCGATCGCAGCGCCACGCAGGCGTGCTGCAACTGCAGGGTAAGACCGCGCCAGAACGCCACTGGCAGCAGCCTCAGCACCCAGGGCAGGAGCAACAGGAGGACGCTGTTTACTTGCGCCAGACTGCTGCCACCACCTAACTGGCCCTTGTTCCCTTGGGCGCTTGCCCCTGCCGCCACGGCTCCAGTGCCCCCTGGGCCGCCAGAGGCAGCATGTCCCGTTCCTGCAGCTCCCCTGTTTACCACAATCCCAGCAGCCGAATCGACAGGCCCCTCGCTGTGGGGACGCATGGGGCCCTGGGAAGCTGGGTATCCTGTTGGCAGCATGAGCAGCTGGTGCACAGCTTGCTCCTGCGCCAACGGCGTCAGGTCGCACGCCACAATGCCGTACGGACTCCTGCCGTACAGGTTCCATGCGCTGACCCTGTACGATACGATCCCGCCGGCAAGGGCTGCTGTTGGCGGGCCCAGGGCCGAGCCGTCAGACCCTGTTAGGCTGTCTCCCAGCCGGTCGACAGCTGCGGCTGGGCCCACCAGTCCCCCCATGGGCACGTCATCGACCCAGGCGGCGGGCTCCGGGTCGTCCACCTGGTGCACCGTGTGCCACGTGCCGTCGCTGGCAGCCCGCTCCACCACGTACTTGTGCAGTGGGGGCTTGCCCATGTCCGCGGGCAGGGACCACGACACAGCAACGGCTGCGCGAGGCGGCGGCTGTCGAGGGTCGGTCCATGCAGCGCCGCGCAGCTCCCAGGCCGCAGGCCGCCCAGACAGCAGCCCGAGGGTGGCGTTGCAAGCCAGGCCCTGAGGTGAGTATCATGCGGATTCCTTGAGTACGGTCAGGTTGCACTCATGTGGCAAATGAAAGCCAGCAGGAGCGTTGTCGGCCGAGAAAAATCACATCTACTAGCGACAGCTGGGAGCTGGCCTGAGGTCCTTAGCCTGCTTACCTGGGGCTCGGATGGAGGCGTTCCAAGACCCAGGATTTGCAGTCTTATGGCGCGAACCACTTTTGTCTTGTGGAAGGGGCTCGCAACCTGCAGGAGAAAGGGTTGCGCAGGCTCATTGCTCTGGTACTGCAGGAGGGCGGTGCATGACAGCGTTAACGCCGGTGGAGCGGCACAGCTGGGACGCATACGTAGCTACCGGCGCCAGCCAAAGCTTCAGCACCCCCACACATACATCCCGGCACAGTCCGGTCCCCACGCACCCCGAACTCCTCCTCCAGCACCCGGGCGTTGTCGTGCAGCAGCATGGGGAAGTCCAGCGCACTGACGGCATGCTGCCGGAACGCCTCCGCGTACTGCGGCAACCCCAGCCCGTGCCGCACCCAGTCGCACACGCGCACGCCGCTGAGCACGGTGTGCAGGTGGACATCTAGCTCCGCCACGGACACCTCACGCCCGGCGTCAACGCCGTCCACACCCTGCAGATGCACGGTGCGTGGGGCAGCACGGTTTGGGTATGGTGTATGAGAGCATTGTTCTGGCTCAGATAGTAGACCCTTGCTGCAGAGCCAGTATAGTACATGGTGGACACACAGGACATGAGGGTGGCCGTAGTTGGCCCCTTGTGTGGATACTGGCTTGCAGGGGTAACTTTGGCACGCCCACCTGCAGGAAGGCCTCGACCCCCTGCGCAACCTCCTTCGGCTCGTCATACTCGGCTCCTCCAAGGTTCGCAATGAACGCGGACGCCTCTTTAGCATCTACTTGGCCGTTGCGATCTGCGTCAAGGTCGTTGAAGAACTCCTCCAGCGCGGGTGTCATGGGCAGGGACACAGGGGCCGCTCGAGTTGTCTCGTGGCCGATGGCTACACATCCAATCACTAGTATACACCACATCAAAGCAGGCGTTTGGGAGCCCATTGTGCGTTGCAGCAAACATTCTAGGCGTCAGCGAAAAGGCGAACTATTCCCGACCCTGGGAACATATGTTAAAATTCGCAAAATAAACTTTAAACATATAAGGCAAATTGGCATATCGTGCATTTCACGTGCAAAACGAGCGCAGGGTGCAGGAGGTACCTCAGTCCCGATCAATGCAAACTGTAATAACCACACCACACCACACCACTAGATGCAATGCGTAGAAATATAGCGTGACTTCGATAAGTAACTTAATAAAGCAATGTGAAGCTATGTAGCGACTTGCAGCGACTCTGCGTAGGAGCAACATTCCCAGCGCCCTTGACCAAACATACCGCGGAGGACAGGGTCAATCGCATATGAGTATGGGCGCGCTTGTGTGGCGCCGCAACGACCAGCAGCAACCCGCAAGCGGTCAAGGCGCATCAGCACCCCAGCCGGTGGCAGGCACGGCGGGGCAGGGGCAAGCCAGCGGCCCTCCACAGCGCACAGCACCTCCCAGCAGAGCAAGAGCTCCAGGAACTTCAGGGCACGCAACGTTGGCACCCTTAGCGGTAGCAGCGCCCCACCACCGAGTGCACGAGGCCCACCAACCCAGTCATAGCCACGTACCTGCCCATGCGGGGCACCACCCAGGCCCTGGCCTACACCGAGGACAGCACCACCAGCAGCCTCCTCCACAGCAGCCGCACCAGCCTCATGCCAAACGGCCGCGCCTTGGGGCCCATACGCCTTGTTCAAGCTCAAAGCCATCTGTGACGGGCGGGCAGCTCCCAACGGGCTCGGGTCCCAAGGCTGCCTCACTGGCAAAGAACCAACACAACATAGGGGAGGCAGCGGGGCAAGTGGATGGACCTACCGCATCAGCAGCAGCGGCAGCACGAGTAGCAGCACCAACAGGCGCAACAACAGGATCAGCGGCAGGGGCACGAGCGGTTTCCGGGGCAGGCGCCGCTGCGCCGGCCCTGGATGCTGCGGTCAAACTGCGGGAGACGGAGGCGCAGCTGGAGAGGCTGCGGAGGGAGCTGCAGGCCAAGGAGGCGGCGGCACGAGCCAAAAAGGCAAGAGGTCGCCCCTTTGCCTGCTGCACTCAGTTTGTTGAAGGGCAATACCGCGTACTGGCTCGGATGCGCCAAGGTTTCAGGTAGCAGGGCAGCCGCCGGCTGCGGCCATGCAGCTTACAGCGGCCCAGCAATCCAAAGTCTAGGGGGCATTTTTGCGACTGTTGCCAAGGAGGCCGTTGGTTAAGCCATGGATTTGCCCCATGCTACGTCCGGTTGTGCTGTGCAGGCTGCGAAGGCAGCAAGGCAAGCGGAGGAGGCTGCTCGGAAAGACGCGGAGGAGCACGCCAGGAATGTGAGTGTCAGGGACATACAGTGCCCGTACCGGTTGGATGGAACGTGCTGTGGACACCGTGGCGCTCGAAGGGGCTGGGGAATACTAGCAAAGCCGGTATTAGGGCTGCGAAGTACTGGCAACAAGCTGCTCTGGGGTGCAATGTACAAGTGACCCCGAAGGCATTTGGAGCTGCAGGGAGGCAATTGCGTAACATATTCTATGCTTCGTGACGGATCGCTGATGTTCTCTGTCGCTGGTGCCTCGCAGGCCGCTGCTCAAGCGGAGGCGGAGCGGCGGAGGGCGCAGCTGGCCAAGGGGTTCGCGGCGCTGGCGGAGGCGGCCGTCGGGGAGGGCGGGGCAGCGGACGGCGGGGGCAGCGGGGGCGGCGGGATCACCATCGCCAGCGCGGAGGACGTGCAGGCGGTGCTTAGCGCCAAGTCCGACTACGAGGTGCTGCAGGTGGGCGGGGGAGGGGCCATGTGTAAAAGCTCGCGCATGTGCACATGAACAATTGGCGTAATCAGATGGCGAGGCCAGGCCTGAGTTTGTTCGCCACCTTGTTGTCCTGATTGACATGTGCTTCCCCGGTCCCTTATGTGTGTGTTGCAGCTCATGGTGGGCTGTACAGTGGCTGAGGTGCGCCGGGCCTACCGCCGCCTGGCCGCGGGGCTGCACCCCGACAAGTGCTCGGCGGCGGGGGCGAAGGACGCCTTCATAAAGCTCACGGCCAGCTACAATGCGCTGGTGCGGAGATGCGGCGGGTGACGTGCCACGTGGTGGCGGAGGACAGCAGGGCAGCCCTAGCGGGCGGGGACGCTCGTAGTCGGTTGCGCTTCCGCCCGGCTGCTGTGGGTTACTGCGGGAGTCCATGAGGGCCCTGGCCTGGTAGCAGATACATAGTGTGTACTGCTTGCTGACTTGTGTCACATGTGTGGGGTATTCAGGAATTGCCTTGTTCGGCCCGATCCCGTCGGGCCCACGTTCGCCTTTCGCTCCTTAGCGGTCTTACTCTGGTCAGACTTCTGTCTCTGGTGGGCTTGTGCAGAAGGGGAGCATGTGGGTGCCTTGCGCATGGTGGCCCCTGCACCCTCATTGCATGCTAAGCAAGCTGGCATCCTATGTGTGGTGGTTTTGCACCGGTTACTGTGATACCCTTGGGTCCCGTTGGCTCTGTTCGCCCAGCTCGCCCGGGCCCCGGTGGAGTCGCGGGGTGGGTAGGGCACGCTTTCATGCGCATGGCTCCGTACGTAGGGACAATGGATGCATCATTCGCTCGATGCATCTGCAATTACTGAGGTAGAAGGGGGAGCTGCGCCCATGCACAACGAACACCAACCGAATACTAGTAGTACTGGCCCATTGTACAGAAAACAGTGCCAGATGTTTCTGGATGCTGCAAAAATACATGCAAAGGCGTGCAGATGATGCACGGCCCGCTCCGAAGTGCAGGGGAGTCGCCTTGCATGGCCCGGGCCATCACACAGCACACAGTAACATCACAACAGACGCAGGACAGTCAGGACAGTCAAGCAGCTGCTATTGCAAGCAAACAAGCAAACGCTTGTACAACAGTACCAGTAAGTAGCAACATTGCCCCAAAGGGGCTATTGCATGCGCAGCGCTCATGTACCCGGATGCAGGCTCTAAGTACACGACCAAAAATAACAGTGACACGCAGTGACACATGAAACAAGTCGACACGCTCACTCGTACGAACTCAAACCTCGCTCACGCTCCTTTCACTCCAGCAAAACACTGTTATGCCCGACTTCGTTAGCGTCGCTACCACGACGTGCCGCAGTAGGCTACGCCCTAGACGGCCCGCCCGCACCTTGCTTGCCGCCAAGCACTGCCTCAGCACCTGCCCTTGCACTCCTCCGCGTCCCATCCCAGCGCCAGTATCCGGAGCAGACGTAGACACTATGCAGCAAAGAAGGAAGTCAGGTCCGTGCTGCCGGTCGCTGTCATCACTGCTGCAGTAATAGCGGCCTCGCTGTCGGCCGGCTGCGGGCCCCGCCCCTGCTTGTGGCCCCCGTCGCCCAGCGCCAGAGCATACACCTGGTCGAACGTGCTCACGAAGTGGGGCTCCAGACCCTGCGGGGCGCCACAGCCGCAGGTTCGGGAGCCAGGGACTTTTACTGGTCGCGCACACGGGAAGTAGTGCTGGCGTGTGCAGGGTAGGGCTGGGGGTACGTGGCCATCCGCCAGATACCACGCAGGCGACAGCAGCCCAAACCAGGTATGTGCGTACATGGCAAGCGTCGGCCCTTCAAATGTGCGCCAAGCCATCTATCCTCCTTTTTCCGCATCCGTCCCTGCCCTTCCCCGCCCCGCCGTGCCCCGCGCCTCGCGTATCCCTGCCCCGTGCCCCGCCCACCTGCTTGAGGTCGTTCGACAGCTCCTCGTACTCGTGCCTGTTGCCCTCGGGGAACACCACCACCCGCACGCCACTGCGCCGCGCCGCCAGCACCTTCTCCTTCACGCCGCCAATGGGCAGCACGCAGCCATTGAGCGTCACCTCACCTGAGGGATGTAAGTGGCAGCTTCAGAACGAGGTATGGGCAACAGCGAGAGGCGACAGAAATCCCCCTACTGATCGAGACCGCAACGAGCTCTTGCACCAGCAAGCGGCGGCCGAGAGTTGATGCCACATCCGCAATGCCATTACAGCAAATGCGATAGGCCGTACGTGGCAAACGGCCCGCAATGCACCTAAGCCGGCCTGTACACTGTGGTCAACGGCAGCAGCACGGACACTCCCACGCTCAGGTGGCCCTGCTCTCCCGGATTGCGCACCCGGTCAGGGTGCCTAACAGCCCTGCCGTCTCCAATCTTTGCCTCCCCCGACCCTCAGATTCCCGCTCAGCGCTCACCCGTCATTGCCAGGTCGGGCTTCACGGGGCGGTTGAGCGCCAGAGACAGCAGCGCCGTCACCAGCGTGCAGCCGGCGCTGGGGCCGTCCTTGGGCGTGGCGCCCGCCGGCACGTGCACGTGCAGCGCGGTGGAGGAGAAGAACTTGTTGTTGGGGTCCAGCGCCGCCAAGAAGTTGCGCGCGTAGGTGTGCGCAATGGTGGCGCTCTCGCGGAACACGTCGCCCAGCTGGCCGGTGGTGGTGAGCGCGCCCTTGGCCTCGCTGCCCGCCACGCGCGCCGCCTCCACGTACAGCGTGGCGCCGCCCAGGGAGGTCCACGCCAGGCCCATCACCACGCCTGCGGCAGGGCCCACGCGCGGGAGTCAGATGCTGCAGCACAGCCAGGTTACGGCTTGGCCAAGGCGCGCAACGGAAACGTTAGGAGGGTTTAATCACCCCGGCATACATCGCAGCCGTGTCCTCCACTGCCAGTACCAGCCTCCACGGCACCTCCAACTGCCCCCGCACCCCGCCCAGGTGCTTCCCCGTCGCACCCGGCGGCGTGGTTTCGTAGAACTTGTCCTTGGCGAAGGGCGCCTGCCCCACGTAATCCTTGAGCTGCGCCTTGGACACCACGATGGGCGGCCCGTCGTACTCCACGCGCATCCGCCGCTGCGCCCCCGCACCCGGACCCCCGGCGCCTGCCTTGTCCCCGCCTGCGGCAGACCCCGGCTCAGACGCGGCCCCGGGCCCCGAGGCGCCAGACGCAGGGGACGCCTGCCCTGCCTCAGAGCTGCCACTGCTGCTGGTGCTGCTACCGGTGCTGCCGCTGGAGGAAGTGCTGGATTGCCGGTCCAGGCTGCCTGCGCTGGAGGAGGAAGAAGAGCTGCCGTCGGCGGCGACCTGTTGTGCGGTGTCGTTTCCCTCCTGCCCCTGCCCCTCCTCCACGGGTACGGGCCTCGCGCCCGCCCGCACCAGCTGCAGCGCCACCTTGCGGTACACCTGGGGGTGGGGGCGGGGATTTGCGACCGATGAATTTGGCACGGAGTATTAAAGGTTAGGCAGCAGGCAACTTGCAGGTTGCGCCATCTTATGCACCGTCCGGTGCGTCTATCATTGAACCACTGGGCGCAGGAAGCAAGCGAGGTATGAAGAGGGTTTCAGGTTTGGAGACCCTCGGGAGACTTCCTGGGTGGCTGCGTCATGGCCGCCGGTTCACCGCATGACATCCGAGTACGCATGCAGCTCTCCTCGCACATAATGCAAGCACCCCTGGACTGGCACGCGTCCCAGTGCCACAGTCAATACTACATTGCGCCTCCAGTAACCCGATCCGCACCTTCTCGATGTGCTTCTTGAGGTTGCGCACGCCCGCCTCGCGGCAGTACTCTGAGATGAGGGCCTCCAGCGCGTCGTCCGCCAGCCGCACGGAGCCCGACGGCACGCCAGCGTCGTGCGCCGCTTGCGGCTCCAGGTAACGCCGCGCGATGGCCACCTTCTCGTCTGCGCGCAGGGCGGACAGCCGGTCGGTGGCATGTGGAATGTCAGTACCCAAACGCACATGCGGTGAGGCAGCTGCCGGCAGAGCCCACCCCAGGACATCCTGGCGCCAGTGCCAGGCAGCCAGGGGGGATGCACAACACGCAATGCTGCACACTGGGCCAACGGAGTGTTCCCAGAGGGCTGTGCGCGGGGCTCCATAGGCGATGCATATCAGGACGATGGCGAGCCTTGTCACCGGACACCCTGTTTCCGTGGTGCGCCCTACCTGGATCAGTATGATTACAAAGCCTTGCCATGTGCGGGCCAGCCTTGCAGTGCGGTACTCACCCTGCGCGTACCCGCTGAGCCGGATGACCTCCATGCGGTCCAGCAGCGGCCCGGGGATGGTGTCCAGCGTGTTGGCGGTGCACACGAACAGCACCTGGGGGCAGGGGCGTTGCAAGGAGCGGGCGACTTTTGATGACAACACTGTAAGGGGCGACAGTGCCGTAGGCCGGGGTTCGTGTTCAGGAGCCGCTCTAACAAACGGGACCACAAGGATTGGGGCTGGCGGGGAGCGCAGGGGTGCACCTGTTATTGCTTACTTACCCTTGACAGCCGTACATTCAAAGTACCAACACTAGCAACCTTATTGCCATCCCGCCTTTGAACGTGAGCAGTACCGCAACACAGCGTTAAGCGTCAGCTGCTACTATTTGCACCACACGGAGAATGACGTGTTGGTACGCCCCCGTGTACACACCTCCCGGACACTCCCATGTTGCCATGCAGCTTCGCTCACGACCCACCGTCCACAACTCCACCCACCCCATGAAAGAACCACTTCTCTAGCCTGCGTGCCCTGGTGCAGCACACGCATGCACGTGCGCACACGCCTTGCATCGCATGCGTGTGCGCCGCTGTCGAGCCCGGCCCCGGCCCCGCACCTTGCTGAGGTCCAGCGGCAGGTCCAGGTAGTGGTCGAGGAAGCCCGCGTTCTGCTCCGGGTCCAGCAGCTCCAGCAGCGCCGAGGCGGGGTCGCCGCTGTGGCCGCGGCCCAGCTTGTCGATCTCGTCGATCAGCACCAGCGGGTTGGACGACTGCGTGTGCTTCAGGCACTGCACCAGCTTGCCGGGCATAGCGCCAACGTACGTGCGCCTGGGGGCAGCGGCAGGGCAGGGCAGGGCAGGGGAGTAAAGGGGAACGGAACACGTGGCACAAGTGTTCGGGCGGCTGTACAAAGATGGCGGCCTGTCCGACACCGCGCAAGGGCATACGTTGTGCGGAAGAGTTACCCCGGCCGCGTGGGCGATGGCTACCGTGTAGGTCTTGCTGGCGTGGAGCCCTCAGCTGTCGAGCAGCTCCAAGCAGCATGCCATACTCCCATTGCAGCGGCTTCCCTTTTGGTCGCCCACCTGTGTCCCTTGATCTCCGCCACGTCGTGCAGGCCGCCCACGCTGAAGCGGTAGTACTTGCGGTTCAGCGCGTGTGCGATGGAGCGCCCGATGGAGGTCTTCCCCACGCCCGGGGGGCCCACCTGCGCGGGGTAACAAAGGCAAGCATGAGCTATGCTGTAGCGGACGGGACACGCTCTGTGCGGCAACGTCACGGAGCGCATGTTGAGATGGCTGGACGCAGGCTTTTGCGCTCTACACAAGGACCAGCCAACGCTAAAGTGTGCCCCGCTGCACGTTTCCGCCCTTGTGCATGGTGTCATGGCCTGTGCCCAGTTGCCGCCAGCCAAGTCAGCTACATCAGTTCTCTTGCCCAAGACGTTTCTGTAGGTATGCGATTTGTGCCCCAACTACCCGCCCCCACACCACGCACGTACCAGGCACAGGATTTTGCCCTGCGCGCTGCCGCGTAGGTGGCTGACGGCAATGAACTCCAGGATGCGGTCCTTGACGTCGTCCAGCCCGTAGTGCTCGTCGTCCAGGACCTGGGGGGAGCGCAGGCTTGCAAGATAACGACGACATGAATCTGACGACGGACGAAGACGTTGAGGTCGACGTCGGTGGACAGTAATGAAAAATCAATCTGTGGCGGGCGAAGGAGTGAAGGTAAGCATATTTGTGATGGTGTTCCGGGACAGGTGGGTGACCTTTGGGGTGAGAGGCAGGGGCCTCAGCAACTACTAGTGACCTTGAGCCTCAGCCCAGCGCGCCCGGCGCCGCTGCCGCACCTGCTTGGCCCTGGCCAGGTCGAACATCTCCTGGGTGGTGGTGCCCCAGGGCAGGCTGATCAGCCACTCCAGGTAGGTGCGCGTGATGTTGAACTCAGGGGACACCGGCTCCAGGCCGCCTAGCTTGTCCAGCTCGTCCTGTGGTGCAGGGACCATGGGGGACGAGTCTCAGGTACATGGCCTAGAATAAGCTGACACGTCACAGTGCGTGTCAAAATCATGGGATCCAAAGAGAATGGAGAATTGATGTTGGGTGAACAACGCAGACAGCATTGCGGTGCACAGGGATCAGCTGGAGGCGAAGATCCCTGCCAGGTTTTGAAGGAGGGCTGCGTGGAGCACAAACCACCTATTCGTCATAGCCGGTGTCACACGCCCACGAAACCATCATGCTCTGGTTACCACGTCAAGGGCGTATGACGTCTGCGCTGTGTCTGGGAGGCACGGCCGGGGGCTATGCATGCACCCCACCTGCACGGCCTTGGCCACCTCCGCGGGAGCAAGCGCCTTCTTCTCGTCCCAACGCGTCTGGAACCTGGCGCAGCGGGGACAGCAGCATGCGGCTGTAGCATGAAGGCGCCGGCTGACATGCCCACCAGCATCCCGCCGCGCCAAGGGTGCCATGTGGTCTCCACCAGCCGGCAACAACTGGCATTTCCCGCATTCCTCTTATGCATTAGCATGCATCAGAGCACGCCCTCGATGCCTTGCCTGTAGGTCCGCTGTCCCAAGCTTGGCGCTCCACCGTCCAGCACGTTCCCAACCCAATCCCCACTCAGACGCCAAGCGAAGACCCCTGATAAGGCCCCTCCCACCAAGCCCGTCGCCACAGCAACATCACACCCGCCCATCTCCCACCGGTTTCAACCCCAGATCCCGGCGCTGGACTGACTTTCACGTACGAGGGTGCTGAGTTGACGCCCCCTTGTGTGGACAGCTTGACACCCAACCCCTCCCCCCACCTCTGCAGCAGCGCGCTCTTGTCGTCCCGCTCCAGCCCCAGCTCCTTCTTGATGCTCTTGAGCTGCTCCATGAGCAGCATGCGGCGCTGCTCCTTCATGATCTTGCCCTCCACCTGCTCCCGGATGTCCGCCTGCAGCTTGCACAGCTCCACCTCCTTCTTCAGAAGCGACAGGACAAGGCGGGCCCTGCGTGCGAGGTGCACGCAGGGTGAGCAGTGGGCACGTGGTGGGGAGGGGGCGTGTCAGCCGCGCGTGAGCGCACGCAGATCCGGTACAACGTTTGATTCAAGGTATGGGCTCCGACGAACGGCATGCGCCCAACATAAGGGAGGTCTAGGCAATGCCTTCGCTCTCCAACCGCCCTCCCCGCTCGGCCCCTAGGGGCGCCCCCGCCCCGCCCCCGGCCCCCACAAGCAGCCCTTAATGCCAGCGCAGCCCATCCCCATGTGCACTAGCGCCTGACTTGGTACCAGGCCATGCATCGTCCGCACGAAGCATTGGCCATCAGTCCATCATAACCCTCAGTCCTTTCCGCACCCCGCTGTTTCCGTACACAACCGCTTCCTGTGCCTTTCCCACCCTCAAACCCCACCTGTCGGGCACGCTGAGCGCCTCCAGCACCTGCTGTAGCATGGCATCGTCCGCCGAGGTGAGGGACGCCGCGGCGTCCACCAGCCGGGACATGTCCTGTAGGTCGATGGAGCCGGCTGGGGGGGAGGGAACGGGGGCCGGCCGGGGAGTGGGCTTGGGGAGTTGGGCCGGACGACCGCTGTAACCGTGAGGGACTATGAGTGCGACAGTCCATGCTTACACCCAGACCTACGTTGGGCCTGCTGCATGGGCTGTGCTATAACCTCAGGAGAATCTGGTTGAATACACTCCGAGACCGAACCTCAAGCCCCACCGCTGCTAGCCATGCCAAACGCCCCGCGTCCCCCCTCCGCCCCAAGGGCCCCCTTTTCCGTCCCTCGCCCCCCTTTCCCCATCCCGCCCGCAGCGCCCTGCACCGCCGGCCAGCTCACTGAGGGACAGCAGCGTGCGGAACTGCTCGCCGTAAAGCGGGTTGAGCTGCAGCAGGTCACGCATGGTGTTGACGATCTCCATGCTGGTGGCCTGCGGGGCGGAGGAGGATTGGGGTGGGTTGGGGGTGCACTCAGATAAGGGCAGGGTCGTCCGGGCGACACGTCCAAAAGGAAGGCCGCCGTACCTATAGCCGACCGAGTCCAGTCAAGTATCAGCCTCATCGTGCTCGCCGCCCAGATGTACCCTGGAAGGGCCCCTGAGGGATTGGTACCACGCACACGCAAAGCACTGCAGCGAGATACCATCGCAGGTGCTGCTGCAGTCGCTTCGGTTCAGTGTCCTCGCCAATGCCCACCAACTCTCCAGTCCAGCCCATGCCGGGCCGCCCCACCGCCCCACCCAGCCCTGTAACACCCTGACCATCCCGTGCCTGCGCTACCCGCACGCCGCTTTGCTCTGGCCACTTCGTGCCCACCATCCAGTTCACCCTCTCCATACATCCGCACTGTGCGTGGTGGTAGCACGCCGCCCTAACTCCGGTTTGAGCCGTCCTGCCCTGCGTCGTGCCTTGCCCCGCAGCCCGCGGCCCAGCTTTCCACCCCGTCCGACGCCCCTACTCCATATACGCACGCCGCACCTTGAGGATGTCGTCGCTGTTGTACTGCTCGTCCCGAAGGTGCTCCACGTGCACACGCAGCGGGTCGGCGGACAGCTGGGCGCGCACGGGGCAGGGCAGAAGGGCGTGCGAGGGGGGTTGTCAGGTATGCCACCCACATCGCTCAATGGTCTGTGGCCGCAGTGGGTCACACTGCTCGCAGCTGCGGCAAGGCAGGACTCGCATTTTGCATGCTAGGAGCAGGAGCACGGACGCGTCACTGTGCTGCTATTGGTTGCGTCATGTGCAGGGCCGCACAGCTGACACTCCGACCTAGCGGCTCCGCCGGGTGGATGGACTAATACCTCAGGCGTCCTCACCACGCCGGTTTTGCGTATCCGGCGGTGGCCCAGTAGGAGAAGCTGGGCTGAGTCCGCACTGTCCCCAGCAAGAACGGTGTGCACCTGTGGCGCGTGCCAGGGGGTGGCGGGGGCGGGGGAGAGGAGGAACGGTGGCGCCCCAACAGCGCACAACTGGTCAAAGCAGGACACGGGCCACCTTGGTCCAGGTTGACCACATGAAGGACCCCGAAGGGACTCCAGGTCTGCAGTGCCAATGGTTGATGTGTTTGGCCGCTGGTCGCGGGCAACACCCACCCAGCCCCGTACCCACCTGGGCGAAGGTGCCGATATCGTACAGGTGTGATGCAGCATTTGACGCCGCCTCTGATCCAGTCATCGGGGCGTGGGAATGCGCCTCTGGTCGTTTGAGGAAGGCGCCCAGGTACGCCTGCGCCCTGTGCAAGCGGCACCACGCACCGGGACGTAGGCTGAAGGTGCAGCCAGCGCACTATCTCGTCCTTAGTAAACTATCCCACAGCAGTCCTCTACTATGAGCTCTCCTACTCGAACAGCACTCCTCGTAATGCCGTTCCTCTGCAGCAAAACAGGGCCCCGTGCGTGGAGCCGGCTGGCCACCCACACGGTTGGCTGCAACCCAGGCGGCATCCACTCACCCTTGCTTCTTGACCTCCATAATCTCCTTCACAAGAGCCTCATTCTTATTAATGATCACGGGGGTGTAGATGCCCGGAAACAGCGGCTTCCGTGACAACTCCACCACAAACACCTTGTGGTGCTTTCGCTCCGGGCCTGAGGGGACCAACGCATCGTCGGTTGCAGCATGCCGCCCGGCCCTCTCACTGCTGTCGCCGCCCGCGCCGCTACTGCTGCTGCTGCTGCTGCTGCTGCTGCTGCTGCTGCCGCCACTGCCATCACGCTTGTTGCTGCCACTTTCAGCGCCGTTGCTGCCGTCGCTGCTGCCCTTCGCTCTGGTGCTTCCCAAGCCAGCCCTTGACAGCGGGAGAAGATGACAGCTAGGTAAGGGGAAGAGATTTACGTATCTTTAAGGATTTAATGCACCTGTACCCACCTCCAAAGCTTTCCTAATAGGGAGTCTCCCCCTGGACGATCCTCTCCATCGGCGCCCGACGCATAGCATAGCTGCTGTGCGAGTCGAACTACCTGATTGTTGTGTAGTTCTAGAATACCACGCGAGCGTGCTTGCAGTAGAAGGGTGCGAGGGAATGCCTGCGACATCGTCTACTGCTGTCGACTGTCGCTTCAAGCGCACAAAGCAGTCATTGTTGATGGCAGTTGTGTCACAATATGGGCGGAGGAGAAGGCAATCATGGGTCTTTTTGTGAGTGGTGCATCACATAAAGTCCACATTGGAACCTTCTGACTGCCCACCACGGAATGGACACACAGCACAAACACGTCACAACATGCATGAAGTATACCGGGTTGTTCTTTAGCTCTAGTTTTCAAACTTGATTGACCATATTATGCCATGGGCCAATGGGCAAGCAAACAATCAAAACCTACGGGAGGGCTTATGAACCCCGCAGACGATGCGAACATAGCAGCGCTGGAGGATGAAATAAAGCGGGCGCAAGATGCAGCCCTGGGTTTCACGGCGCAGGCGGAGCTCCTTGCACAGGTGCTTAACGGGGACCTCCCTGCACCGCCCTATGCGCTGCGGGACCATAGATGCAGGGACACACAGCCTAGGCAGCAGGCAATGCTTCTGTGGACGAGCTTGAAAAGGCGCCGTTATTATACGTCATACTTGTTGGAAACTCAGCACGCCGTAGTGGTCCACATACATGCACTCTGCCCCTGCCCTACCTGCTGCCCCTGGCTGGCGATTAGTGTGGTGTGCCTCTTAACACAGCCAGGACCAATAGAATGTCGTTATGCATGACTCCTGCCTAACTACAAACAATTCAGCAGGCTTGGCATGGCCATTTGATGGATGCGCACAGGAGGTACGCCTGGAGCAGCAGCTGGCCGCTCTTGATGATGAGGTGCTGCTGGGAGACCCCGTTGGAGATGGAGCAGCAGCAGCAGCAGCGGCAGGCGGTCATGATGACAGGCAACTTGGGGCCATGCTGTCGGACGAGGCAGACGACCTGGGAGAGCTGGACCCGGAGGAGTTGGCAGAGCTGGAGGGCGAGCTGCAGGTAAGTGCATGCATTACCACTGGTTGGTACTGCTATACCGCTCCACAGAGCCAGCTCACAGCAACATGCCTCTGGGCAAATACCGGTAAGCGGCTAACGTTCCCTGAAGCACACTCCCCTTGCAAGGGCGAACAGCCGACATGAAGACAGCACAAGCCGCAAGCAGAGTGCAGAAACCCCATCAGAAAAAGCTGCCTGACCTTCTGTGCCTGACCTTGTGCCCGGTCAAAGCATAAAACGGCGCCACACGGAAGCAGACAGCCTGGCAAGCCCCTCTCAGTGTGCCAACCCAAACCCTGGCCACACGGTGTCTGGCAGGGCACGCATGCACCAACCTGGCCCCCTGCGCCCCCACCAGAGAGCTACCAGCCCAAAATGAGTCCAAAGCATGCACACTCAGCAGGCCAATCCCCTCCAACATGCAGCACTCCAACCAGCAAGCAGGGATACGTCCCACCGACAACGAACTGCCGGTACAAGCTAGCCTAGGTGGCCACAGGGGTAGCTCACCTGGATTAAGCTGGGCAGCCCATGATGCCGGCCAATCAAAAAACTCCTACAGCACACAAGCGGCAAATACCCCACGAGCCCCAGGCTCTTAAGGCAGGAAACAGCAGCCAAGTACCCCCGACACACGGTGAACCGCGCTGCAGAGGCGCTACACCCTGCACCACTGTCGGCGGACACCAGCCATCCGCTAAAAGTCGCCCAGGCCTGAGGTCTGGTGTGAATCCGATCGGAACGAAGCTTGGTATGCCCTGCTATGCTGTGATGTGATTGGCCCAGCGCTTGGCCTGGCTGCCACACAATGCTAGTGCATATGCAGGACAACGTCTTGGCTCTTGTATGTGAGCCGGGTATTGCACCTAATGAACCCCCGGCGGAGCCACTGGGTATCACCTTCACCCATAACTGATCTCATGATGGCTGTCGGGCCTGTACCTGACAGGCAGGCAGACGTGTGTGCGTGGGCCTCTTACCTCTAGTTCCCTTCCTTCAAGCAACTTCCCCATGCACGTCGTACTTAGGGAGTAATAGGCTTGCCTATTCCCTGTACATGTACACACAGGAGCTGGAGCGGGAGCTGGGGGCCTTGGAGGATGAGGCCGTTGGAGCTGTAGTCAGTGGATCAGCAGTGGCAGGAGAGCAGGCGCAAGATGAGATGCCTGAGGTGAATAGCGTTCAAAATGATCACCCTGTGATGGCTGCAGTAAGTTGATGGGGATTGGATGTGGCAAGACATGGCATGGTTTTCGGCTCTTGAACAGTACTCTGTTATGCATAACATCTGTGGTGTCCGTCCAGACAAAACAGCATGTATGTATGTAGTACATACTCAGGCCTTCCATCCACAATGCCAACCGGTCGTCAGCATATTTAGGTGGCATGCATGGCTATATATTGCATGTTCCTACATACACGGTGTACTGCCACTGTATTTCGCCAAGGTAATGACAAAAGCCGCAGCGGTCTTGGACGGAATTTGGTCTTGGCGGAGAGGCGGACTTGGCCGTCGTCGATTCCAGCAGCAGCAAACAGAGCTCGTGCGACTGCGCCCCAGGGCTCACCTGAATAGTACTCACCTTTGGTGTCCCATGGATAAAAAGCTGAGGGCTGCCCAGCCCGGCCAGGTCGGCGGCCCGAAATGCTCCTAAGTCGTGCCTAGCAGAACCCGCTGCCACTGCCACTGTATGTACCGATGGTTGTACAGCTTCGCCCTGTTCCGGAAGCCAACCCCATCCCAACAGGGAAACAGGGGCGGTCCCACATCAGGGTCAATTTCGTGGTTGCGGGTCTTCTCCTTGCCAGTGGGTTTCTCGTGGTGGTGCCCCGTGGGCTGTTGCCCTGGGTGGTTGGTTGCTTGGTAGCCCTTGGCTCTTTTTCTCGCCTTGCACACTGTAACTGTTCTCATCAAGAAAAAAGGGACACAGGGTTTCCCGTCGTATCCGTGCCTTTTGCTATACGGTAGGAGCCAACAGCTCTAATATATAATGTATTAACTACGCAAAATGGGTCTTAAGTTCACGTTATCTCAGCCTGGTCCCGCCCCCCCCCCCCCAGCTCTACGCAAAGACTCTTTCACAGAACACAAGCAGCACCCCTGTCATAGCCACCATCCGACCTTCTTCCCAGGAGGAACTGGACATGAGCAACTGTACGGGGGATTTCGCCAGTAGCGGCCCCCTGAATGCTGCTTTTGCTTTCTCCCATCAAACCCGCATAAGTCTTTCACCAACGCAGGCCCCACTTGTCCCATAGACGCCCAAACACAGATGCACGCATGCTGGCATGCACCCCTTCACTCCAGGCGGGTAGCCAAGGAAGGATACGATACGGTACACAAGGTACTTCTGCTCAGTTCCCTGGGCAGTGTCCGCCCTACACGTCAGTCAATTTCACCAGACTCGGCCGTTTGTCACCTGATTGATGCCCGGGCGGGGTGGGTTGTACCAACCCAATCGGCATTGACGGCAATGAACAGGCCGACCAACTAGCCAAGCTTGTAGCGTGCGGCGCGTGGGATGGAGACATGGTTACGGAGCCAACCGACAACCAGCATTTCTCTAAGATTTGGTGGCTCCGCTGTAAGGACAACAGCATGTACGTCAACGACCTTATTGTAGCTGTGAAGAAGGCAGCCTCAAAACACGCTGCACGCGGGTACGCCAAGCAGACCCTCTACTGTGCAGGGTGGGAAGCCGAGGCCCCCAACCTGTGCGCCAAGAGCAGCCACCCCCTGCATACGGACGGGAAGCTCCCATGGGCCGCTATGCGCACCGCCACCCTCATGCGGCATGGTGCCCTCTGGAATGCAAAAAGAGCTGCGATGTGTAAGAGACCCCTCGTCGTCAAAGGACCCCCAGGGCGGCCTATTAGCGACGGCAAGTGCCCGGCCTGTGGCCAAGAAGATGGTGTGGGCCACATCATGGGTGGCTGCACCCACCCGCGTATGCACGCGGCATATATCTCACGCCAAAACAAGGCGGTTCAGATTGTGGCGAAAGCAATCTCCAAGGGACCCCAAGGCGGCTGCTACATGACCATGGACGCCTGCTCCGCGAGCAACAAGCCCGCACACGTGGCGGCTACTCGTCTCCCTGCCTGGCTCTTTGCCGGCCTCACTCCGAAACAGCAAGCTTACGGCGTCCTGAAACGCCCGGACCTCCTAGTCATACCCACTATCAGTCTGCGAGACGGGAAAAGCGGCAACATGCCCTGCACATTCATCGCGAGACAAAAACATAAAGTGTACGTCATTGAGGCAGGGTACACCAACGACACCTTGCACGATCAAAAGGAAGAGGTGAAAGCCCAGCAACACGCCGACCTTGAATCCCTCCTCTTCCGGGCAGGATGGGATGTTGAGTACGGCACATCTGAAACCCTTACCCTGGGCCGGGGGGGAAGCATCCGCTCCTCGCTCCCCTACCTGCTGCGCCAAAAGCTTGGCCTGAGCCCCAAACAGACCCGCAGGTGCTGCAACAAACTCCACTCCCACACAGTCACCTCTGCACACAGTATTGTGTGCCTCCGCCGAGAGCTTGAACAAACCACTGGCACCCGCCAGCCACGACCCGGTGAACCACCCCGGTGACAACCCTACTCTACCTACCTCTGAGGGGGATCTGCACCTCTTCCTCTGCTGGGAGAGCGGGTTCCCCCTCCCCACGGTGGCTGGGGTAGCCTGTTGGGTTTCACACCCCCTACCTGCTACTCCACCCCCTTAACCCACACCACATGGCGCCTCGCCCGGGCGTAACCATTATTATTGTTATTACCAACCCAATCCCACCCCGTGCACGGCACACCCAGGCTTGCAAACGCCCACAAGGCCACCCACCCAATGGCAGCCCAACCGGGGTTATACCCGGGAGGTAATTTCCCAAGGGATAACCCACCCCTTTACAGTTGCGCCTGTCCCTGCAGCACCCGGTCCCCGCGCCGGCAGCAGAGGTTGGAGTGGCGGCAGTAAACGTGGGCGCTACCACGAGATGAGGCAGAGGGTTGGAGGTGCGAGGGCATGGGTGGCGTGCCTTCCGTTGCGAGGTAGGGGTTGCAGGTGCAGGGTGCCTTGGGTGGGGTGCCTGTTTTGGTTTGGTTTGGTTGTTTACAGGGGACCCCTTCCGGTCGGGGTGTCGTACCACACCC
>VFQN01002801.1_pt1 | contig 26136 bp, 42 predicted proteins | sample 3512371 | NCBI WGS metagenome assembly VFQN01 (sample SAMN10412370, study PRJNA504923) | tailings metagenome | isolation source: Replicate 2 from Balatoc abandoned mine | place: Philippines: Itogon, Benguet | collected 2017-08-28 | reverse complement strand
CGACCTGGCTTGTAGTTATTACTGGGCGCCCTTGCAACGAGATTGGACCTCTGGGGTAACGCGATTAGAGATTGCGTGCCCAGCGATTGACAGCCGGGGGGCCAGATTGGCCGGTAATGTCACCCTCTGGGCGGAGGGAGCAAGGACAGGGGCGGGGCGGGGCAGGGTTTGGGCGGGGCAGGTTAATGGCGGCGGCAGTGCAGCGAGTGCATTCACGAGCTGTGGGTGGACGCAGTCAGCCGGACAGGTGTTGGGTCTGGGAGCTCCCCTGGTGTTGGGTCCGTTATGGCATGTGAACCTGTTGGAGAGCACCCTCTCCTATAGGTTCACATGCCTTGGCTCAGCTAGCTGCCGGGTGGGGTAGGGCTGGGTGGCTGGGCAAAGGCTCTGGCGCTCTGCTGTAGGTCAGCTGGGGGAGCGATGAGTGTGATGACGGCGTACGGATATCAGCATATCAGAGGCATGCGACGCCGCCTTCTTGCTTCAGTCGACCATGTCAACCTTGCTTTTGGAGCTAAGCATGTCGACTGTGTGTCTGGAGGTGTAACTGCAACGATGCGACCAGGCCCGAGCCCCTGTTCGCCCTGGTTGTCGTCAGCCTGCCAGCAGGTCAGTTGTGGCACGGCAGCACACCTCTTCATCGTACGGTGTATTTACAGGTACCTGGAGAGTTGGCCTATCACAGCCCGCAGTGCCTGCCACTCTGGACGCCTACCCCAGAGCAGCGAGCCCCAGGGGGTATCAAGAATGCCTTGCTGATGGGAAACGACCAGCACCGCTTTGCCCGCCCGAACATCATGAGGATTCGAGGTCTCCTCCGTAACTAAAGCCCCATGCCCCACCACGGCCAGCCAAAGTACCCGCACGACTGGCAAAATTCCTTGCCCTGTCGAAGAGCCCGACCAGCCGCCGTGCAAGGGTGCGGCCTTGCGGTACCCTGCGCATCAGGGATACACCAGTTTACCAAGCCCAAGGCGCCATAGCTGAACGTAGACAGCGTGCGTACCACCAACAGGTCACCGGGGATCACGAGAAGAAATATCGTACAGTAATTTTCATCTCCAAGCAAGTGCTCAACATGCATCAAAGCTGCACACAATGCAGACGAAAGGCAAGAGCCACAAGCGGTCTTTATGCAGAACGCAGATGCCAGCGAATTCAGCGAAAAAGAAAGCTTAGAGGGATGAATGGGCAGCTCACTCAGAAAGCACACGCACGGCTTTGACCAGGGCATATACAGGAAGGTCCTCTCGGGGTCATGGCCACACACCTGCGCTGTCACTGCATGCCAACGTCAACCCACTCCTTCAGAGCGGGGCGTAATGCCGACACTCTCCAGCTTTTACGATACGTACGATACAACACTGCATTCCCCACTGCGCTTGCCCCACACTGCCGCACCACCAGCTCAGCATTCACCACAAATTCACCTACTACACGAACCCGTCCAATTCCCTTATACACCTTGCTGACGCCCCCCTAAGCCCCGCTCACAGTGCTCTCTCAACGTACAAGCGCTCCGACGAGTGGGGAAACAGATACATGCATACCAAGATTCTATTTGCGCAGTAGGTCGCCCTCTAGGACCCAACTTGGCCTCGCCCACAGCTTTTGCCTCGTGCTCATGCTCCGGTCATTGCCCTGCGTGCATCCCTCCACATGTTGTGCCCAGAAAACCACCCACAACACAAGCTACTCAAAGACAAATACCCTGTCAACACACAGGGCTAGCTATGCACGGGGCCAAAAGGTCCCGGCACGGTGCTGCTAACCCACACGCATGGGGCTGCACCACTGCCACACAATACCGCACCAGTCCGGGAGCCTCACAACGCGAAAGGGCGACACCCACGGTCCGAGCAACCTGCCCGGCAACGCGCTGCACACACAGATGCTGGCATAATCGGCCCTACAGCCTAGCCTCTTCTGGCCCTTGCCAACCGTAAAGCACCTGCGGCGCTCCATCTAGCTTGCCCCAACAACGGGCTCCTGAAAAGGCCCCCGATGGGCCCCTCACGGGCCCCTCCTGATGGGCTCCTTAAGCAATTGCGTACTGCACCATGCGCTCCAGGTCGTCATCGGTCACCTCCTCATGCTCGCCGCAAACACCGTGCTGCTGCTGCTGCTGTTGGCCGCCCATCCCGTTGTGGCCTAGCAGCAGCTCATTGCCCAGGCCCTGCAGCTGCTGCTGCTGGCCCTGCCCGGCCAGCACGCGTGCCTGCAGCAGCTGCAGCTGCTGTTGCTGCTGCCCCAGCTGCTGGCCCAGCATGGCCATCAGCATTTCGTCCGACGACAGGCCGCTGACCCCTGCACCCGCACCCGGCACGGTCCCCATGCCCGCACCCATACTCCCTGCCGGCACGGACCCCATGCCCAAGCCCAGCCCGGCCAGCGCCTCTTGCCGGCGTTGCATGCCCGCAAGCTGCTCCACAGCCGCCGCCATAGCAAGGCCACTGCTCCCCTCACCACCCTGCTGCTGCTGGGGCAGCTGCACCCCCAGCACGTCGTACATCTGCTGCGCCAGCAGCAGGTTGCCGCCAGGCACCGCGGCAAGGGCCTCCGCAGCCGCCAGGGCCGCAGACACAGCCCCCTCATCCACGCCAGAGGCGCTGCTGCCGCTACGTTCCATGGGCTCCATATCCATGGGCATGGGGCCGCCAGGGGCGCGACCCAGCTCGCCCAGGAGGCCCGAGCCCAGGCCCAGGGTGCTGGCGGCGGTGGCGGCGGCGCCTGGCCAGGCGCTGGCGGCGGCGGCCAGCACGGAGGCAGCCGCCGCTGCAGCGCTCTGCTGCTGCTGCTGCCGGTCGCTGGTAAAGAGCGGGCCCAGGCCCATGGCGGCTGCCAGGGCCTCGGCCTGCTGCTGCTGCTGCGCAGCAGCAGCAGCGGCTGCCGCCGTCGCCGGGTCGGCGACGGTGGCGATGGCGCCCGAGCCGGTGTGCGGCAGGCCCACGGACTGCCAGTCCCAGTCGCCCAGCGAAGTGGCGATGTGGCCCACCAGGCTGGAGCCGCGCTCCACCAGGTTGCGGCCCATGGCCTCCCAGTCGGCAAAGCCCACGTCCACCACGGCCCAGCCGCGGTCCTCCAGCAGGCGGCGGCGCACCGCCATGTCGCCCAGGGGGCGGTGCGGCGGGTTGGAGGTGTAGTGGTGCGCGCCGTTGACCTCCACGGCGGTGGGCTGCTGGTTCACCTGCACGTGAGTAGAGCACAAGAGCGCAGAAGAAACATCAGGTGGTGTTCTTTACGGCGTAGTAGTCAATGCCTCAGTGAGTAAGGAGCAGCGCGCGCGGCTGTGGGCCTTCAAGCACCACACCTGCAGGCAGGGTGTCAATAGAAAATGCCGCGCTGGTGAACCCTAGCCCACCTACGGCCCGGACCTCTAGCCCACCTGCAGGCCGATGTCAACGGAGAAGTGCTCGTCGTTGGTCATCCACTCGAGCGCGTGCGGCACGCCCGCGACCGCCAGCGCGCCGCTGACGTCCTGCTGGAATCGCGACACGTGCACGTCGCGCGCCGAGGCGGCCCACATGCTCGCCGCCACCGTGTGCAGCGGCTCGGGCAGCGTGGGCAGCTGGCGGGGGGAGGTGCCGCTGGAGGAAGTCGAGGCGCTGGGGGAGGCTGTGGTGGTGGTGGAGCTGGTGGGGGGCGAGGCGAGGGCGCTGGAGGCGCCGCTGGGGCTGGCGGTGGATGGCAGGAAGGGGGAGGCGGGGGCCGCGGCTTGGCGCAGCAGCTTGGAGTGGAGCATCAGCTGCGCGTGGTAGGCCTGTGGGGCGCGAGCAGCAGGCAGACGCGAGAACTTACAAGAGTCAGCGTTGAAGGCGACAGTCACAAGAGGGTGCGGCACATACGGGATGCGGCTTGGCGTGGTGGGCCTTATCGTACATGCACGGCACGCGATGCAAGAGCCCGTAATAAGCAAGTACCCCCGGCGGGCAAAGGTGATACTGTGCGGTTACCAGCTGCACATTCGTGGCTGGCCGACGGGTGAGCAAGGACCCACGCACGCGCCCACCTGGTGGATGCCTTCGGGGGAGATGTGGCCCAGGTGGCCCGCCAGCGTGTCGCAAAAGGTAGCAAACAGGCTCTCGTCCATGAGGTCCATCACCGCCAGAGCCCACATGGTGTTGCACAGCTCCTGCTGGCTCATGCGCGGCAGCAGCCGCACAGACTGCTCCACCAGCGCGCCGGCCAGCTCCGGGCGCAGCGGGTGGCCCATCCTGAGGCACGGCAGGGAAACGTTGCGTTAATGACGAGCTGTTCCATTGGCTGATGCGGGCAGAAGAAAGCCAAATCAAATGCCATGGCACTTCGGGAGTGTCAGGCAGGTACAACACATAGCATGCCCAGTCCAAGCCAGCAGCCTACGGTGCTCCCGTATCCCCGACAAGCGTTGGCTGGGGCGGTAAGCAGGCTCACCTCGCAACGGCCCACAGGGCGTTGGCCACGTTTTGCGGCTCGCAGGCGTCGCGCTCTGCCGGACCCAACATGCCCGGCATGCCGCCGCCGCTGCCGCTGCTGACGCGGCCGGCGACGCTGTGCCTCCTGCTCGTGCTGTGACCACCGGGCGCGGCCGGGGGCGAGGGCACCGCCTGGACGCCGTTGCCGCAGTCCACCAGGCGCGCCAGCAGCGCGTCAAAGAGCCGTGCGTCGTAGTGTCTTAGCGCGGCGCAGGACCAGAGCGTGACGCTGCAGTTCTGTGCGTTGAAGGTGGGGGCCAGGGCGGTGGCGGTGCGGGAGAGGGCCTCGAAGAGGCGCGGCTGGGGGGAGTTGGCGGTAGCCATGGCCCAGGCGATGTTGGACAGGCCCTGCGCACGGAGCACATTGGTGCACGGGGTCGAGGTCAACGCAATTGCAGCTACCGGTATCCCCAGGTTCTTTGCCTGCACAACCATGGCTGGGCAAGTAAAGGGAAGCCAGACGCTTGAGGTGCTACTTGCAACGGTCCGCATGGCGGAGATAGTGGATGGCAGCACTGCAAGAATGAGCTAGACGGTGAAGAGGAAGCTACACGCAGCAACAACGTGGGAGCGTGATATGACGTGGCGCAGATGGTCCCTACCTGTGCATTGAATCCGTCCGGGCGGTGCATACGGGGGACAGCAGCATGCAAGCCAAGTCAGCGCAACGCTCGAGTTCAATGGCTTGATTGTGTTGAGAAAATAAGCACAGGGGAGAACGAGAAGCGACACGCAACAGTCCGAAGATGGTACGACACAGCTGAGACGCGCCCTACGGGGTCGAGGTCAACGCAATTGCAGCTACCGGTATCCCCAGGTTCTTTGCCTGCACAACCATGGCTGGGCAAGTAGGAAAAAGCCAGATGCTCAGGTGCGACATGCAACGGTCCGGCATGGCTGTAATGCTCCCTACCTGTGCGTTGAATCCGTCCAGGCGGTGCATGGCGGCGGCCGCCAGCGCGGCGAACAGCGGGGGGCTGTGGTAGCCCAGGCGCGCAAAGGCCCAGGCCGTGTTGGACAGGCCCTGCGGCTCAAACGACGACAGCTTCTCCAGCGTCTGGGCAGCCCACGCGGACAGCATCCTGCACAAAGGACACGACAATATCATGAGCCCGGGCACTGCATGCCGCACGACACAGCCCCTTGCTGTTTTCGCAGTCGCAGCCTCAGCACGGCGATGCACAGCCAACACATTGCCCTGCCGCATGCCCTGCCTCGCCGAATGGGCCTTTCAGTGTTTAGTTTGTGCTGTTTCTGTCTGCTATACGGCACTGCATGTGCCACACAGTCCCTTGCGTGCAATGCAGCAGGCAGCGTGATTTGTGTCGTTCAACAGAAAGGACCTCGCAGCGCACCTGGGGTCCTTGTGTCCCAGCGTGGCGCAGCCCCACAGGATGTTGGACAGGTTCTGAGGCGACAGGCGGTCCAGGCCGCGGCCGAGGCACTCGCCCACCACCGCCGCCACAAAGTGCGGCTGGTAGTAGCCCAGGCTGGCCATAGCCCACACCAGGTTGGCCAGCGCCTGCACGTCGAAGGCCGCCAGCTGCGGACCGCACTGCCGCACCACCTGGTCCAGGAAGCGCGTGTCGGTGTGGCCCGCGGCCGCCAGCGCCCAGGCCACGTTGGAGATGCCCTGTGGGGTGGGCAGCATAGGAGGTCATCTGCTGTGCAACTGCCGGTGGGTGCGTGGTTCCGGGCAAGAGAACGGCTGGCGCCTGCTTGGAACGGGAGGACGCACTGCGTGACGGAACGGGAGAATCCGGTACGTGCACGGTCAGGCTGTGGACAGCTTGATTACAGGGATGCAACCTCGGTACGGTATATCATGTGTATTACAGGCAGGCATGGGGCCTAGGCGCGTACCTGCGGCAGGAAGGCGTGCAGCTTGGCGCGCGTCTCCGCCATGAGGCTCTCCATCACGTCCGGCCGGCGCACGCCCATCTTGCCCAGCGCCCACAGCACGTTGGACAGCTCCTGCTCCTTGAATAGCGGCGCGATGAGCTGGGCTTGCGCGGCGACGACTTGCAGCTGCGGGCAAGCAAAGCGCCGGCCGTCAAGCGCTGTGCAGCCGGTTCGCTTGCATGGCACTCTCATGGCGTCTAGGTCAGAAGAACGTGACTGCCACTCCGCATGCTGCTCCCCTCCTCACCATCCGCTTGTCACGGTAACCCAAGCTTGCGAAGGCCCACACGACATGGCACGGCATACCCGGTTCGTATGCAGTGCACTCATACCTTGCCCAGGCCTGATGCACGCAACTGCAGCCCCGTATGCTGCCCCTCCCCCGTTCCCCCACGCCCGCAGCCGACTGTTCCCATTTTCCTTACTTTGCCGCTCTACGGTTACCCCTTTCCCCCTCACCATCTGCTCGTCCCGATAGCCCAGGCTGGCAAAGGCCCACACAATGTTGGCCAGCTCCTGCGGCTTGAACTCCGCCACGCGGCCGGCCACCATGCGCGCCGCGGCCGCCAGCAGCGCCTCGTCCGCGTGGTGCATGTACACGAAGCTCCACACCAGGTTGGACAGGTTCTGCGGGCTGAACTCGGACATGCGGCGGCGCGCGGCGGCCGCGATGACGGCCGGCAGGCCGCCCGAGGGCACGTACTTGAGCTTGCCGAAGGCCCAGGCCTGCGGGCCAAGCGTGGACCGGTAACCACATCGTTGTTGGCATCAGGAGGTTGTGAGCGGGCTAAACAGAGTACTAGGATATTGCCTCGTAAGTGTGCACCATAAGAGGCCCACCAACGCGAGCACTGCGGGCGCTTACCGAGTTGGCGAGGCCGCGGGCGTCGAATTGATCGATGTGCGCAACCATCAGCTGCGCAAGCAAGTCCATCAGCGAGCGCCCGGCAGCGTCCGTGTGCAGGTCGCCCGCGGCCGCGGGGTTCCCGGCCAGGGCCGAGCCGGGCGGGAGCGGGGGCAGGCCGGTGCCGCTGCCCGAGTGGTGGTGGGTGAGGGGCATACCGGCGGCCAGCTTGGGCACGCGGGCGAGGGCTGTGGAGATGTTGAAGTAGTCAAACTGGCTGCCGCGGGCTTGCACAAGGGCGAGGAGCTCCTCGGTGCTGCGGTGGACAGTAAGCGGTGTAGTGCGCGTTAGACGTGCGTGACAGGACGCCGAAGAGCACCGTGCACATGCACCCATGTTTAGCGTGACGACTACGCACTAATGCCACGCCGGGGAGCGTTTACGCTTTACGGGCAGGCAGGATGCGCACCTGCGGCAGGCGGTGATGTGCTTGTTAAGCTGGATTGAGCTGTTGATGGCGCTGGAGTTGCGACCGGAGGAGGAGCGGCGCTGGGGCGGCGGTGGCGGCGGGGGAAGGAGCTGGTGCTGGTGCTGGGAGGGTAGCGGGGGGACGGGGGGATGCAGGGCTGAGGCGGTAGCCGTGGCGGGTGAGGCGTCGGTGGCGGGGGTGGAGGCCTCCAGGAGAGGTGCGGAGGCGGCGGTGGTGACCTGCTGACTGGAGCTGGTCGGGTTGGTGGAGATAGGCGAGGTGGTTTCCTGCTTGAGGAGCTGCACCACGGGAGGCATGGTGGCCGCTGCGATGCTGGTGCTGCTTGGCACCACCAGGTTTTGCGCAAGCAGCGGCCAGGGTGGTGGGCGGGTGACATCGGTGGCTCCGGAGATAGCCAGCGTTCCCAGGGGCTTTTGCAAGGACTGGAGGTGCGAAAGGCGCTGGGTCCATTGGCCCAACGTCTGGGGGGCAGGCACGTCCTGGGATAGGGTGAGGGCCGACCGGAGGAGGTAACGTATTTGGGTCAGCGGGAGGGAAGGCGAGGAAAGTACCAAAGGGAAATAACTTCACTAAGAATCCATACATGCAAAGTGACGAAGCCCTACCGCGTTGCTGCCACCAAATTTCCCGATGTTTGCGCCGACAGGTGGTCGCGCACCAGGTGCGGGCCTGCAGCGTCACAAAAGAACTTTGTTGAGTTCACGCTGGAGTTGCATCTTGGAGTTCTTCCGCAAGGCAGCTGCCCCGCATACCGTGTCGCATCATTAGCTGCACTGGTCGCAGCCGCGAGAGAGGAAATATCTCCAGCAGCCCCGGGCGCAAGGCCAATCTGGCTCCATCCCTCTGTATTACAAAACGAGGCACAGAAAGTCAAGGTCAATAACCAGTGCGTCAACCTGTCAGGTGCGCGGATGCATAACCCTCCCACACCTCCCATACCTCGGGCAAGGAGCGGAATGCGGCGCAGCAGCTGTTTAGAGGCCATGATTATGCTGAAAACTACAGCAAGCTAACAAGAAATAACGAAGTAAAGCCGAAGGAGTTCCCCGACAGGCGGAGCGGGCAACAACCAACACACAACACCGCGTCGTCTTGGGGGGCTACCAAGTATCCTAATGGGTAAACAGGAGGGTGGCTTCAAGTGCTTAGTGGGGCCTGGCGAGAGTCAAGCTGGTTGTAGTGAAGCTGCCGAAAGCTTCTTGGTGGCCTTGTAATGCGGAGTGGGTAGTCCTACTATGTCCTAATTCAAACCTGCATAAGCTCGACATTTTTTGTGGCAAGATGCCTCGATTGGGCTGGGGCCTAAGCGCTTTCCGCGGTTTCCGGGAGGTACGACTTTTGTCCTGCCTCGGTCCGGGAGCCGACAAGGTTCGAGCAAGTGGGTGCAGCTCATAACCACAAGTCTGAAACCTCGTTACAAGCTAACGCATCATTCCGGGTGCCAGGTGCACGCTGCAGAATGCCAGGGTTGCGAGGCAGGACGACCGGACATGGCGGGACAGTTCCCTTCCGTCTAGCTCCTGATGCGCCTTGTAATTCCATGCATTGCCTAGATCGGTACTGCTGATATTGTAGTTCATCGTACAGCCGGGGGTTGCTGCTTTGGTGCAGCTGTCGCTATCGAACGTTTTTGTAAGACCTGCGTAAGACCTTGTGTGCGGAACACCGTGGTGTTCCCGGAACGTGTAGGGCTCCCGTGCAACCAAACCAGGGCATATGGTAGCATACACAAGGAACCCAGTATGTGGGAGCGTATTGCTTATGTCGGCTTTGTAAAGTGTTAGCGTGATGCCTGGAAGAGTGACTCCCGCCCTACCGCGTGACTCATGTCGCCGACACGTAGGAGCTCCCGCCAGGAGGCCCGCCAGGAGGCGGCAGGTGGCGGGGTCTTCTGGGGCCTTCCACTCAGGCGGGTTGTAGGGTTCCTGGGAGCAAACTAGCTCGAAGGCTGAGACATGCTTCGACACAGCCCACCGACAGGTGGTGATAGGGCGATGTTGACCAGTGGATGTCGACCTTCGCACGGGCACACGGCAGCGGCGGGCAATCAGGGGCAACGACCTCTTATGCGACAGTGCGTGCGTTTGGGCCAGTACCGATAAGTCTTCTCCAGTGTAGTCACTCGACACACCCAACCAGGCCCAACAGTGCTGTAAGCTGAGGGCATTCTATCGAGGGCCATGTCGCTGTGCGGTGCCGCATGTTTACGTGTGCAACACGGGCTCATCAGAGCCCGCACGACACTCCATCCAGGGGCACTCCCTACATCCCTGGCATGGCCTTAATACACGCTCTTATCTGACATGGTGATAACAACAGGAGCGCTTTGCAAAGCTGCCAAATCCAACACACTATACATGCCAGGTCGCTGGCGCCCTAAAAGCCTTACCAGAGACCCCAGCGTTTCCAGGCACAGAGGTCGAACATTTGGATATGTGCGCTACGTGGTAAGATGAGAGAGCGCCTTAGCTGTGAATACTGGTCTTGATTGAAAAATCTAGTCAGCGATGAAGCCCACCTGAGCCCACACACTACACCCATTCACGCCATATGCCATGCCAAGCACCAAAATGCAATGCGGCCACCTGGCCTTTGCACGCCTGGATGAATGAATATGCCGTTGAGGCTATGCTCACATGCCTTGAGAGCCAATAGCGCCGAGCTCGCACCAGGACCACGCGGTACCTTTAGCTACATGGTGTTGACCACGCACGTACAACAAAACCAAGCGACACCCGATGCGCTCGCACACCTTCACGCCGACAGCTTACGCGGACACTTCCAAGCTGCGGGTCCGCACGGTAACAAGATAACCCTTGGACATGTTCCCAAACGCCATGCGCCAGAGCCCCTGTCGGCCCATGCCCAACGCGAGCACCGCGCGTGCCGACGACATAGCGCACATGCTGTGGTTCACACGCAGTTGGCGAACAGCCACTCCACCGCCGCCTCAACGTTGAAGTCGCACTCCTGCGTTCATAACGCGCGTGTGGACAGCTCAAGCTATTGATACAAGTGGCCACAATAACAAAAAGCAAGCGCGAGTAGGTTTCTCTGCAGCTGGGGTGTCATGCACGGCGACAAGCTTCTTGACCTGCACGCAGCGCATAGGTGAAGCGAGCCGCCCGGGGTCCTTCACCCCCATACCCCGCTGCACCTGCCTCGAGCGTATGATGCCCCATGCCCCCCATGCCCACCTGCAGCGCCCCGCGCGCCTTGCGCGGCGTGAAGCCCATGGCAGTCAGCGTGGTGAGCGCCTCCGCCGTGTCAGCGCCGCCACGTGCCGACCCACGGGTCGCGCCGCGCCCGCCGCCATGTGGCCGCCCGCCCGCGTCCGTGTCGTCATCCACGAAGTCCTCGCCGCTATCGTCCTCGCCCTCTGCAGCGTACCGCAGTACCGCCGCGGCCGCGCGGGCGCTGGGACGCTGGGGCAGGAGGGCGATGGGGCGGCGGGATGGGGGGCAAGGGAGTCAGCAGCAAAGGAAGGCACACGGCTGCGTGGAGGGGTGCTAGCCCTATGCAGCCGTGCTTGATGGCAAGCTGTGGCTTTGCACCAGGCAGTGTGCCTTACAAACTCCGCACGGTGACAGCGTGCGGTATCATGCGGGGTGAGTAGCAAAGGTACCTACACGGGGGGGCGTGCCTGGCACTTGCTTAGATAGCAGCGTACCTTGGCCCTGGAGCCGCGCCTGGCGAGGCCGTCCTCGTCTGCCGCAGGCGACGCAGCTCGCCGCTTGGCCCCTGTCCCCGCCCCTGACCGGCCCCGCGCCGGCCGGCCCGCATTCTCCACATCCCCAAACGCCTCGTCCTCGTCCCCGTCATCCGGCAGTGATCCCGCCCGCGGCTTGGAAGGCTTGCTCCGTTGCTTGCGGCCAGCCCTACAGGTACACCACAACCGCGTACAGGTGCAAGCGGGTACGTACGGTAATCAGCCCGGTGCTTTCCACGCTCAGCTCAATGCTTATAAGTCGTGGTGGACAAGTCAGGTACATGCCATGAGCGACACAGCAGACGCACACGAGAGCAGGCACTTCGGGGCCAATCTCTCGCCTGCACTGACCCACATGGCGGTGCAAGGCCAGCCATGGGCGTCATAGCCACCAAGTCAGCTGTCTGTCTTACACCGCTGCCACACGCTCCGCCGCATGCATCCAGGATCCCGCAATCGCATCTCTACACACTCTCCGCCACACCTACCCCGCCTGCCCAGCCGTCCCCGAGGCAGCTCGCCCGTTGTTGCCTGCTGCCGCTGGTAGCACCGGCTTGCCGCCAGTGCCGCTCCGCACCCGGCCCGCAGTCGCCTCCGCTAGGAAGTCCCTGAGGCACCAATAGGACGCACTCAGTGCAACCCTGGAGCTATTGAACGCCATTGAGCAAGCGCCTCATTGATTGCTGTCGTAAAATGGCTGCGGGAAGTGTAGTATTATACTTGACAGGAGCTGCGTACCCCACATGCAACTGGACCAAGTACTCCCTGTCTCTCCGTACTACCCTCAGCCTAGCGTTCCAGACCAGCGTGCATATCGCACTGCCCAGCACTGGTCGCATCCCACCCACCTGACAAAGGGTGCCGGTACGCCGGGCGGCAGGGGCACGGGCACCACCGGCCCAAGCCCCACCAGCCCTCCACCCCCGCCGCCCCCCGCCTGCCCCGCCCCTGCCGCGCCGCCACCTCCTCTGGATGCCTCCGCCTCCCGCGCCCGGTCCTGCTTCATGCTCGCCGCCTCCTGCGCCTCGCCCTCCCATGCCGGGGGCCCCTGCCGTACAGCAGCCCCGATGCGGTTCCGGAGCCGCAGGTCCAGGCCCACCAGGCGGTTCCGGAGCCGCACCAGCAGCTGCACGAGCTGGTCCTGGGTCAGGCCATCAAGGGACGGGAAGGCTGCGGCCTCGGAGCCACCTTGCGGGTCGCCTGCTGGGCAAACGGTAAGTGCGTGGCATATCGGGAGAGTTGCAAGGCGGCCAGGAGTAGCGGGTAGGTTGCACCGGGCGAGACTCCCAAGACCCAGCAGCTCGGGAAAGCCTAACTACAGGGCGCTTGTGACTTTCCGGTTTGGAGCTGTGCGTTAGCACTCGAGGCGAGCCATGAAGGTGCTACGATATTGCCAGGCGCCGCATGTACCAGAACAGGCGCGTACCTGCTCAACCCACTGCGTGCCTTTGTGCCCCAAGGTGGGTCCATGTCCTTCCGCTCAGCCCACGGCCACCAACGCACCTGCAGTGCTATGGCCTGCGCCCTGCACGCCAGCTGCGAGCCCTGTGCTCCCGGGCCCCAGGGGCGGCGCCAAGGACGCGCGGGTCTCCTCCAGCTGCTGGTCAACCTCCTGCAGCTGCTCCGGTGTCAGGCCGTACCTGCAGTACCCAGGTACGGATAACACGGGCTGAGTAGCAGGGACCGACTGCCTTGGTGCTGGGTCCGTGCCAAGGAACTTGCAAGGACGCATCGCAGCTCCGACAGCTACATTGCCACCAGGCACATGGGCCAGCAGGTCGTTGCTGCTTCCCTGGGAGCTCATGGCGCTTGGGTGTCAGGCAGCTGTTGTGAATGGGGTTGATATCCCCATGTGCACACACCAAAAGGACTCTTTGGTGCATAGACACACGGCGTATGTGTATGTCAGGCGGCGACTGTAAGGCGGCCACACAACGACGTACTTGCGCTGTGCTTCCTCGCGTAGCTCGGCCTTCATCTCCTTGGTAAGTAGCGCTGTGTTCAAGGGAGGAACAGGTAGTGTCAGCACGAATCAGGACAGTGTTCAGCGGTGCAGTTGCTGGGAGATTGTGTCCCATGACGACATTCATAGTCCAGGTGGTCGTGTTGGGACAGGGGCGCAGTGTACAGTCAGTCCCAGGCACGACATGTGGACGTTGCAGGTGCGACCACTAACGTTGATATCACCAGGTGGTTGACGCCAATGCAAGGTGCACGGTGCGCTTACGTCCGTCGTAGATGATGAGCCCCGCTTTGCGGGTGGCGTCCGTCCTTGCTTCGTTATCCACCCGAATGCGATCCACGTCAACGCGTAGGCCCGTGTAAGCTGCATTGGCAGCATGAAGGTACGGTGGTGTCGGGTAGCGGCAAGGGGGTGACATCCCTCAAGGGGCTCAACACGCTGGGAGTAGGTGCTGCGGCAAGACCGCGGGGTTTTATTCCGTTTTGGTGCAAGTGTCGACTCTTCATATGGCCGGCCAGGGCAGCGCTTAGCCTCCGTGCACCAAGGAGGGCGGAGAGTGCTGGGAGGTCGTGGCAAGCAACGAACAGCAACACAGCACCAGGCAGCTAGTGGCAGCTGTCAGCACCACTCACCAGCCAAGCTCTGCTGCCCCAATAACCGCTGTGTTTGGCCGTTGAGCTGTTGAATGAGCTTTCCAGGCAGCAAGCCAGTGTTCAGTATAGTCATCCACTGACCCACGCCGTGCTTCATCAAGCACAGGCGCAGGACTTGCACCTCTTCGCGCGACCATCCTGGCGCAGGCGTGAAGTTCCATCTGCACCCACATATGCGTAGTATGAGCATGCGGTCGCCTGCTGTGCGCTTGCCTTGCCTTGGTACAAGAGCTTCGTGGTTTTGTGTTGGCGCGGTTTTCCCCTCCATGGCCCTTCACTCCCGCGCCAAACTCGGCCCTGCCTACCCCTTTCAACCTTGCACTGCGCAAACAACCATACAAGACCTACAGCGATGCTGCATCTCCTACGCGAGGACCGCGCTTCTCCGTGAGCGCCGCTGCGAAGGCCATGCTGCGGACAACGCTTCAGCAACGCGGCCGCTGTTCAACAAGCACTAATAAGTCTTAAATTAATCAGGTTGTAGTCTCGCTGTGGTAGGTGACGCTGTCCTCCCTAGGGAATGGAGGCAGCCTGAATAATGACAGCTGAGCGCGGTGCAGAAGACACCTATAAATTGAAGCAAGGGTGATCTGATACCATAATAATCCACATCAACCAAGTAATACCACCTCCAGAGTCAGCGGAACATTCAGCCATGCAATGCGCGCGCTTGGTTTCGGTGCTATTGCAATGCGCAACCAGCCTTTTGGGCGAGAACTCCCACCACCTATAGCATGTCATGTTGCATGCCGCATGGCTTGCCCTCACGCAACATAGTGTGTTGGCAGTTGGCCAACCTTGTGACCTCGGAAGCCTACACGTTGCCCGTTGGTCGCGCGCTTGAAAGCGCCTGCCCTAAACCCAGCAGCCTACCAATAAAAGCACGCGTCTGCAGGGAGCCACGGCGACTGCCGGTGCTCAGCCCTGACAGCCCTGGGTTGGGTTTGTCTCGGCTCTGCACGATTCCAGCGCTCAAAGACTCCAATACGCGGGCAGGTCTGTACTGGGACTGCTGCTTCGGAATGCGACCTCATGCTGGTGTTCGCAGAAAGGTGTCCACCTCAACGCATGGCTCTCGACAGCATGCACGCGACCAGGCCCCGACCAAGACCTTTCATTGTCAGGGCGGTCATTCATGTCTTCTATTCCGCACAGTACTGCTTGGAGCTGCATCGATTGATCCAGGGCTATGTGTTCTTGCACTTCGGCAGGTGGGCCGAGCAGCGCGCAACCGTCCACGGCCTGGCGTTGAGGCGCCTCACACCTCGGCAAATGGGGACGTGCTGCCCCGCGTGCGACGCCTTGCCGACTGCACAGGTATGATGTTGGGGACCCACAACATTGGAATACGTATATCTCATACTGCGGGAGCAGTTCGCTGCCACCATCGGCCTTGGCGCCTGCACCAGGCACGTGACGTAGGTTGCCAGTGCCGTCGCGTGCAGCGGCCGACGCGATGGCTATTGCTCCGCATCAGCTTTATGTATCCGCTTCATACAATATACAGCGTCTTGAAGATTTGCATGCAAAAGCACTCGAGGGTGGACAACCGCTGGGCAGCCTGGGTTGTCCACTGTAACAAGGACAGCGGCACCCATGTGTGCACACGGCCAGAAGCGGTGGACTTGACAACCCTGCTGCTTTGGGGTTAGTGTGTTGGATTTATGTTTTCTCGGGGGGCACTGGGGCCCCGTTTTTGGGTCGGGATGCAGTACCATACCCACCACCCCAAAAGGGCAACACGACAGCCCTCCTGACCCACGCCATACCACCAGGACCATCAGGACGGGTAGCTTAGCATACATGAACATGTACCCGTGGGCCGGAACAGGAGGAACGGAAGCAGGTAGCTCGGGGAGAGTGCACCGGTACCCTGCCCTCCACTTGGTCTCGTCTCGCCAACAATAGAGGGCCAACGGCCCGCGTAGGCCGATGCAGCACAGCTGCCAGGGCGCGAAGTACATTGCGTTTCCACTTAATTTTAAATCTATAATACATTTCTGTGGCTAAGACGTCATCGCGTCGTACAATCGTACGATTCGGCAGTGTGGCCGAGTGGTCTAAGGCGCAGGATTAAGGCTCCTGTCCGCAAGGGCGCAGGTTCAAACCCTGCCACTGTCAAGAAAATAGTGTTTTTGAACAGTTGGCAATGTTATTAGTGATTTTTAGCAGTTTTGCGGCAATTTTGTTACAATCCAGGTGGTGTGGGCTCACGATCCAGGAGAGTTCCCTGCGTTTCAGTCCCCCTGAGGGATGGGGTGGCTCCCATGGGGTGGTGGTGGGCGGGTGGGCTCGCGACTGGCAGAGACGTACGCAACTCGCTGGCATAATTTTGTGGACACTGCTGCCTCACAGTTACCGTACACGGCCCTGGGCTTTCGAGTGACTTCCTGCCGCTGTTGCTACACCTGTAGGGCCCAAGGAGGCGCGTGGAGCTACTCGGACGGCGTGACGGGTGTAGGCTGTGGGCTGTGCACCCGTGTCCCCGGTCCCTGAACTTGCTCCACCCACAGTTTACCCATGTTCACTCGGGCCCTGCATTGCCTACAGGAACCGTCTTACCTACCCAACTGGCTGTACCAGAAACCGCACATCGTCCTGCAAAATGGCGGTGCCAACCCGGCTGTGGTAGGCACTAGGCAGGCGTACGACACGGTGTCCGTAGTGCCCTTCAGTGGATGCCATGTTGCCACGCATGCATCGTGTGTCTTGTAGGAGAGTACGGCCCACTTTGTTGCAGTGCCGGTACAAGAGCGGAGCCGAGTGGTGGTAACGGAAGCCGCGGACATGCAATTATGCATGCTCCTCTGCAATGGGGGATACCTGTCGGCAGTGTTGCTAGTGTTGCAAAGTGTGAGGCCGGAACAGGCAGGAGCAGGAGGGCACGGCCGCGCTTCTATGGCGGACGGTGGCTTTCGGGTGCCGCGCACTCGACACGTCGACAGCCTGCGTCCTCCGGCCATGCGGTGTAGCGTATGCAGTTGCGGGAATCGGGATACATAACCCGAACACAGACAAGATCCGGCCATGCGGTGTGTCAGGTGGTGCACATGGTTTGGGGCGGTACAGGCTGACGGAGTGCCGGACGGCTTGGTAATACGGCTTTGGGACGAACGTTGTGTGGTTTGTGTCGTACGGCAGGAGCGGCGTGTGCAAGGTGCGGTGTGTGGACGGGGTGTAGCTCGCGTATGGCAGGAGGGCAGCGACTTCGGCTGCTGCTGTGCGCGCCTATCTACCCATGAAAGGCTGTAGCTCGCCCCTGTCCTTCTGCCTTCCCTGTATCAAGCGCTTATCTGGTGCCGCCTTGACTAAAGACGACGTAACGGCCTGGTACGTCGTGAAGAGTTGGCATGTTAGAGCGGGCAGCAACGATGATGTCAGGTGGACACGTGGCTTGTAGGCGCTGCAGAGCGCAGAGCCGTAGGCCAGAGGGACCTGGCCGCGGGAACTGTTGCAAATCCTATTATCAGAATCGCAGAAGGGTTGTGACTTGGTCCTCTTACCTGTGACGCGGGCGGTGAAGACCAGGCGAGGCAACGGCACGTGGCATCGAGCCAGGCATGGGGTCATCGATAAGAGCTGTGCGAGCTTAACTGACACGATGAGCTTGTACATAAGCTTATCTACAAATCAAAGGGTTCAGTAATTTGTGAAGAATGAGCTAGAGGGTGCGCAATCGCCCGAGAAGGATATAGAGCCCCAGGACGGTCTCGGAGCTTCGCGCAGGTTCGAGAGCAGGGGAGGGGATGAACGCAAGGGCAATCTGAACTTTGACAGCGCTGTAGATAAAGGCTGAGGCTTCTGGCCCATATACATTAAGACATTACTGCAATCGAAGCGAACCAAAGCACTCTCAACCAAAACACCAGTCGGCACTCTTCCCTGTGCCATCAAAACTCTGCAGAGCCATTCGTAACAATTATAACCTATTTCTTGTGCATAGCGTTCCACTTGGTATCCAAATCAGACAGTAGCAGGCGCTTGGTGTCGCCAAAATGTCTTTCGACCCGCGCAAGGCCACTGCCAAGGTCAACGAGGTCCTAAGCGATGCCATCAATCTCGCTAAAGAAGAGCAGCATGCAATCCTGACGCCCATTCACCTTGCGGTGGTCCTCTTCGAGGCAAGTGACTGTCCCGTGGGCCGGTGGTGGCGTTGAGTTAGCGCGCGTGCTCGGCGCCGGCACCTGACTAGCCTTACAGCCACATTTCTAAAGGGAGCCATTAAATGTTTCAGGCGTTGTGTCGTGATGTAAGATGCCTGCCTAAAAACACCGGAACCGGTGACGACACCGCGACCTCACGTTCCGGCTTTGCGTGCCTGTTGCCCATTCGGCCCGCAGGAGCCGCAGGGCATCGCTCGAAGCGCCGTCCTGCGCATCAGCGGAGAGGAGGCATGGCGCAGCAGCGTGCGCGTTCTGCGTAAGCGCCTGGTTCGGCTGCCCAAGGTGGAGCCGGCGCCCGACCAGGTGTCCTCCGGGCGCGAGCTGCAGAAGGTGCTCACCGCCGCGGCCAAGGGTCAGAAGGAGCGGGGTGACGCCTACCTGGGGGTGGACACGCTGCTGCAGGCGGTGGTGAGTGTACTGACTTACATCAGTAACATGTCTTGATCGATGGGGCGTGGTTCCGGACAGTGTGTGCTACGTTTTGTCCGCTGTCGAGGGCTGTTTGAAGCGCATGCATAGCAGCAATTTGAGAAGCAGCACAAGCAGCTCACAGGTGCAATGCCGGTACTACACACTCCTCCACGTGCACCCCGCGTTGGAGCGCAACCTTAAGCAGCTCGCTTGCCCGCACCGCATCCCGTCTTGTCTAGACACCCTCAACACCACCCTGACCATCCTGACCACCACCTTCCCTGTCCCCCACCCCCTTAACCCACGCCCCTTCCCCCAGATCGCCTCCAACGAGGTCTCGGAGCCGCTGGCCGAGGCCGGCATCACCCGCACGCAGCTGGAGGCGGCCCTGGCCGAGGTGCGCAAGACCAGCGGCGCCGGGCCCATCAACTCCGAGACCGGCGACGCAAACTTCGAGGCGCTGTCAAAGTACGGCACCGACCTGACGGAGCGCGCGCCGCGGGCGGATCCTGTGATTGGGCGTGATGACGAGATCCGGCGCGTGGTGCGCGTGCTGTGCCGGCGCACCAAGAACAACCCGGTGCTGATTGGGGAGCCGGGTGTGGGCAAGACGGCCATCGTTGAGGGGCTGGCGCAGCGCATCGTAAAGGTAGGAAACGGGGGATGCAGGAGGGGACGGTGGGTAGGGGAGGGTGGGTAGAGCGGGGCCTGGTAGGGGCATGGTGGGGGACTCGTGGTACATGCGGGGGCAGGGGCCGGGCAGCTTGATTGGCGCAGTGCATCGATGGGGCATGAGAGCGGTCGGATACGTTGTCGCGTTCGGACCACGCGGCCTTCTTGGTCCGCACACCTTGAACCCCAATCCTTGGCCTGTGATGCAACACTGCCCATGATGCTGCCGTGCACTTCTTCTTTGCTGATCCCAATCCCTTCCTCCACGCAACCCCCCAGGGCGACGTCCCCGAGACGCTCCGCGGCGTGCGGCTCATCTCCCTGGACATGGGCTCCCTGGTGGCTGGCGCCAAGTACCGCGGCGAGTTCGAGGAGCGGCTCAAGGCGGTGCTGTCCGAGGTGCAGCAGCAGCAGGGCCGCGTGGTGCTGTTCATAGACGAGCTGCACCTGGTGCTGGGGGCGGGCAAGGCGGGGGACGGCGCCATGGACGCAGCCAACCTGCTCAAGCCCATGCTGGCGAGGGGGGAGCTGAGGTGCATCGGGGCCACCACGCTGGCAGAGTACAGGGAGCACATTGAGAAGGACGCGGCGTTCGAACGGCGCTTCCAGCAGGTAAGGGGTGGGGGAGGGGGAAAGGGGGCGGAGGTGGGGCTGCGCTGGTGAGCGGTAGCGTGCGGAATGCGGGGATGCCGGAGTGCCGGATGCGACGGGGTTTGCGTACAGTACACGGTACGGTACGGCACGGCACGGCACGTATGGTGGCGAGCGATGCGGTAATGCCGGGTATTGGACTTTACTTGCCGAGCTCTCCCGTTAGGGCCTGCGCGCAACCTTTTATGATGCAGTAGTGGCGCTGCAGGCTCTATCTACCGTTGCATTCAGGTGCGCTCAGTTGGTCAGCCGGCTGCCTGAACACGTTGCCAACCCCTGTCCTTGCCCCTTTCCCCACCCTCGTGCATACAGGTCCTGGTCAGCGAACCCAGCGTGGCCGACACCATCGCCATCCTGCGCTTCCGCACACGTTGCCCCCACCCCTGGCCCCTTAACCCACCGCTTAACCCACCCCCTTGTCACCCACCAGGTGCTGGTCAGCGAGCCCAGCGTGGCCGACACCATCGCCATCCTGCGCGGCATCAAGGAGCGCTACGAGACGCACCACGGCGTGCACATCACAGACAGGGCGCTGGTGGTGGCCACTGAGCTGTCCGACAGGTACATCACCACACGCTTCCTGCCGGACAAGGTAAGGCGGGAATAAGTGCTGCTGGGGGGCTTAACGGTCCGTGAGGGCCAGAGGGCAAGGCCGGAGATAGGCGTGGGTAAAGTGTGTCGTGTGAGTGTTTGACGTGTGCGGATGGGGGCATGGCTACCTTTGCTTGCTTTACAAGAGGTTGAGGTGTTCGAGAGGGCACAGGGGGTGCAGTTGCAAGGGCTGTAGCATAGTGGCACGGGGAGAAGCCGTACAGTCGGGGCCAAGAACGACGCACAAGCAAGCGTTCATCGCGGCGACTTGAAAGCCTCCTTCAAACCGCAGCACCCGCCCGCACGCCAAGCCCTCACCCTAGCCAAACCTAACCCCCATCCGCCCGTATTGCTTACCCTCAGGCCATCGACCTGGTTGACGAGGCGTGCGCCAACGTGCGTGTGCAGCTGGACTCCAAGCCCGAGGCCCTGGACGCAATGGAGCGACAGCGCGTGCGCCTGCAGGTGCGTGCTGTCTGGCGCTGTGGCACTGGCTAGAGCAGCTTAGGTTCAACCAGCGCCTAGGAGTAAACCTACCAGTAGGGTACATGATGAAGGGCTATGGATGGCCATTCAAGTCCGACGCATGGTGCTTGCAGCACTCGTAGCTGCACCGCCTTGCTCCGTTATGGGGCGTTTATGCTCTCCCATTGTTCAAACCTGCAGATCGAAGAGGCTGTGCTGCGCAAGCAGAAGGACGGTCCATCCCATGCGACACAGGCTATGCTACCCCACTAAACACGCTTGCGCTCTACGGTGATTTCCACTTGCAGGTTGAGGAGGCTGCGCTGCGCAAGGAGAAGGACGCCATCTCCAAGCAGCGCCTGGCGGAGGTGGAGCGCGAGCTGGGGGCGCTGGAGGACGCGCTGAGGCCGCTGCAGCTGCGGTACGCGAGGGAGCGGGAGAGGCTGGAGGAGCTGCGGCGGCTGGCGCAGAAGCGCGAGGAGGTGCTGGTCAACATACAGATCGCGGAGCAGCACAACAACCTGGCGCGCATCGCGGTGGGTAGTTGTGTAGAGCGGGGTGGGGGGGCTGGTGTGCGGAGGTGGCGTGGAGTAGTAACTCTGATGTATGTACTGCGGAGTGCTGTCAGCGGAGGAAGGGCTTGCGCAGGCGCGCTCAAGTACCGGTTCCCATTACTAGATCCATGCAGTGTGCCAGCTAGCTGGCTTTTCATTTCCGCCTACGCATCGCACCTCGGGCCCGACCCGTACCTTTGGCTTATCCGTACCGCACCCCTTTCCTTGCCGTACGGTACCGCAGGACCTCAAGTACGGCGCTCTGCCCGAGGTGGACGAGCAGATCAAGCGCCTTCGCGCCGCCGGCAGCAGCGACGCTATGCTGACCGAGGAGGTGGGCCCCGAGGAGATCGCGGTGGTGGTGTCGCGCTGGACCGGCATCCCCGTGTCGCGGCTGAAGCAGTCGGAGCGCGAGAAGCTTCTGGAGCTGAAGCAGCAGCTGCAGCAGCGCGTGGTGGGGCAGGAGGAGGCGGTGGCGGCGGTGGCGGACGCGGTGCTGCGCTCGCGTGCGGGGCTGGCGGCGCGGCAGCGGGGCAGCAGCTTCCTGTTCCTGGGGCCCACGGGTGTGGGCAAGACGGAGCTGGCCAAGGCGCTGGCGCAGCTGCTGTTCGATGACGAGAAGATGATGGTGGGTGTGGGGTAAGGGGCGTCGCATAGGGGCATGGCAGCTAAATAGCTGTATGCGGCGGCGGGGTTCGCGGGACAGTGTTGTGTTCTGGGGGCGGATGGTGGCATGCGGGCTGGGGCCGCGTGTTGCGTAGTTGCCAAGAACACCCTTGCTGTCCTGACCTGCATGTGCAGCACGCAGCGCACGCGTGCAGACGGCGTTGCACCCCTCGACACCAAGCCTGTACCTGCAACGCACACGCAGCACTGCTGCCGCTGTTGCCCCTGCTCCCATCCCTGCCATCCCACTCTTCGCCCCCTCCCTTCCCTTACCCCTCTCTCCCTTCTTCCCCACCTCCTTCCTTCCCCTCTCCTCCACAGATCCGCATCGACATGGGCGAGTACATGGAGCGCCACAGCGTGTCCCGCCTCATCGGCGCGCCCCCGGGCTACGTGGGCCACGAGGAGGGCGGCCAGCTCACAGAGGCCGTACGGCGCCGGCCGTACAGCGTCGTGCTCTTCGACGAGGTGGAGAAGGTACGGCAGTGCCATGCACCCACCACCCGAACGCACCGCTGTGCATCTGCGGGCTGTCAACAATCATGGCTGTTCACTCATTCGCTTGCCCACCCGCCTTCACGCTAATACACACGCCCGCCTTAATACACGTGCCCGCATCCCGCCCCGCAGGCGCACGCCGAGGTGTTCAACGTGCTGCTGTCCATCCTGGACGACGGCCGCGTCACCGACTCCAAGGGCCGCACCGTCAACTTCGCCAACACCGTCATCATCCTCACCTCCAACCTGGGCTCAGAGGCGCTGCTGCAGGCCGCGGCCGCCAAGGCCCTCGCCCCGCCGCACGGCCACGGACCCGACCCCTTCACGGCCGCCAAGCAGGAGTGCCTGGCCGCTGCTAAGCGCTTCTTCCGGCCCGAGTTCCTCAACCGCCTGGACGACATCGTGGTGTTTGAGCCGCTGCAGCCGCAGCAGCTGCTGGGCATCGCGAGGCTGCTGGGTCGGGAGCTGGCCACGCGCCTGGCGCCGCGCAACATTGGGCTGGAGTTTACGGACGACGCGCTGTCGTACGCCGTACAGCAGGCGTACGACCCGGTGTACGGCGCGCGGCCGCTGCGGCGCTGGATGGAGCACACGGTGATCACGCAGCTGAGCCGCATGATCATCGGGGGGCAGCTGCCGGACAACAGCGACGTGTTGTGCGATGCGGACCCGACCGTGAAGGCGGAGCTGCGTAAGACACAGCAGCAGCAGGGCGCGGGGTCGGGCAGTGAGGAGGGGGAGGAGCAGGGTGTGGGTGCGGTGAGCTCGGGAGGGCTGGTGTACCGTGTAAGGCCCAAGCCGCAGCAGGATGGCAGCGGGGTGGGGGACGCGGCGGACTCGCTGTTCAAGCGTGCGCGGGTGGAGGTTCTGGATGAGGATGAGGACATGGACGCGGCTTGAGGTGCTGGGAGGGGGTGGGGCGGGATGAGGGCTGCGGGGCTGGGGTGTTGGGTCGTAGGGCAGGAGGTTGATAGGAGCGTACATGCAGATGATGAATGATGAGGAGCGGCTACGGTGCACATGCGTGGACATGGTTGACGGCGACGGTTGCAACGAGCGCTTTGCATGTAGACCGTGCATACTGAACAGCGTGTATGACAGCACAGGCTTTTATGCGGTGGTATGAGTCTATGTATCATGGCCGAAGGCCGCTTGGTGTTGCGTACGTAGTTGCTTCGCGGGTATGCAGGGCTTTGCACTGTGCATCTAGTGCTAACACGGCAACGGCCGGGTCGATAGTCAGTGTTTTGGTCCATAGTCATTGTTTTGTGGCCGTGTGTTCGTTTCATGCATTGAGCAGGATTGTCCCTCATTGTGGTTGCTCACTGTTGCAGCTGGTCCTGTGTACAAGTCACATTGCTTTACAGCAGGGTATTCTGTTGCCGATGGCGTCCAGAGTTGCTGGCTACTGACACTGCGCCGGGAGGTTGCTTTGAAAACGCAATGCTACTGCGTCCTGACGTGGTCTCAAGGACTGAGTGCATGCATATCGACCCGTACCTGCACCGACATTGCAGCCGACACATTGTACGGCTTGTTGCTTGCTCGGGTTATTACGATGCTCTACGTGCTTCGCTCATACGGGATGCGTGCGGCAAGGTGCGGCTGACTTGTGTAACGCCTATGTCGTGAGAAGCTACTGACTGTGCTTCACTTCCCCGTCTCCGCACTACTACGGTACTAAGGGAATGGTTACCCAGGTACACAGCGAAAACTGCCAAACGCTGATGGCATACTGTATAACATGGAGTAACTCGAATCGCACACTCGTAGTGGTTCACAGGACCATAGGCGCACCGCACCGCATGTGCCGTGGACTATAACTGACGCATTCGCAGTGCTCATAAGGGCAAATAGCCTGCAAGCATGGTACTCACGTTTTCCGTGAATACCATGGTACTCCTACCTAGTCTGCAAACATCATGAGCATTCTACTAATCCAGCAGTACAGCCGCTACTCGCTACCCTTCGCAGCGATTGGTGCTGCGTAGTACATGCCCGTCCTAACTGGTGTGCCTGTACGAAACCAGCGGCAAGTCTTGCATAGTTCACTGCGACGGCTGGACACAGACCAGCAGAGAGCAGACCGGCCTTCAGAGTGCGGTACCAAGGGAACCCTTTCTTAAACACTGCCGGACGAGTACAAAGCTACTCAGGGGCACACCCACAGCCGCACCACCCCCGCGCCCACACTGTCCGGCAGTGCATCCTCCACACCCACCACCACCTGCATCGCACACAGCCGCCCAGACGCCTTGCCACGCGGCGATAATGCAACCTCCCTCAAGCTACACCCCGGCTGCGCACCAACCCCTCCTGCTCCTCCTTTCCCTGCCCCTGCCCCTCCTCCAACCGTACAACCGCCATCCACGCCGCCGCAGCCGCCAGCAGCACCGGCGTCCTTGCCACTCCCTGCGGAGGCTCCAGATCCATCACTGTCGGGGGCCGCTTCCCTGCTGGTGCCCCCGTCCCCGCACAGCTGAGTCAGGGCCCAGGTAGCGGGAGCCACGTGTGGCGGCCCCCAGAATGCGGCGTTCAGCTGCAGGCGGGCCAGGCGGCGCAGGCGGCGCAGCAGCGGCAGCGCGTGCAGCGGGTAGCCGCAGTCGAGGCGCAGGTCCTGCGGGAATGGAGCGCATGTGTTGGGTACGATGCTCGCGAAGTTGCAAGCTCCCCGCACCAGAGCGTGGGACATCGCTCATTGCTGCACTCAAGGGCTTTGCCTTACCAGCCACGACAACCCAGCAGCACCCCATGCTCTACCCCACAAGCTGCTGCACGATACAAAGCATGCCACCAAGCACACTGCCACCCTCGCTTGCAGTCCCCAGTCAGGTCGCTGCACGTACCGACTACTCCTCTGCCCACGGCCCCCTGCCATCCCTTCCTTCACTTGGCCGCTCTGCAGCTACCCCCTTGCCACCCCACACCATGTCCTGGAAATTCATACCCCAGCTTCCCAGCCCACAAGGCCATCCGCCCCACGTCCCCACGTCAATGCTCTCTCTCTTCTTTCCACGCAAAGCAGCCCTCCCAGTACTATGCTCCCTCCCCAACCCCCACACCCACCACACCCACCTCCAGGTGCTCCAGGCCCTCCGCAATGCACCTCACGTCCGCCACCTGCAGCACCAGCCCCTCCAGCTGCAGCCCCTGCAGCCGCAGCGCCCGCAGCTCCACCAGCCACGCGCCGTGGCCCATGGGGGACGAAACCCCGCAACCGCCCCCGCCACCTCCACCACCCTCGCCTTCGCCCTCGCCCTGCGCCCCCGCCCCCACCGCCTGTCCCCAGCAGTGCACCTCGCACCCCGCCAAGTATTCCCTGCCGCCCAGCGCGTTAGGCGGGCCCTGGTAACCCACATGCAGCTCTATGCCTAGGTCCCGGTACGCGAACAACACCCCGCCCCCCCCCCCCCCCCCCCCCCACCCCCCCCCCCCCCCCCCCCCCCCCCC
>VFQN01002800.1_pt1 | contig 26136 bp, 22 predicted proteins | sample 3512371 | NCBI WGS metagenome assembly VFQN01 (sample SAMN10412370, study PRJNA504923) | tailings metagenome | isolation source: Replicate 2 from Balatoc abandoned mine | place: Philippines: Itogon, Benguet | collected 2017-08-28 | reverse complement strand
GCGCGAACTCGCATTGCTTGCCTTTGCAGGCGCGGAATTTCTGCTCCATCTCGCGAAAGAACGACGTGTCGAGGAAGATGCGGCGGTCCGGCGGACAATAAAATGGCCCCATCGCCGATTGCGCCATGCCGCAGGCGCCGCCGCTGGTCGCGCCCGAAAACAGCCGCAGCCGCGGCGCGCGATAGGTCTGCCCGTTGGCGCGGAAAATCTCGCCCCAGACGTCCTCCGTCGAGCCGACCACGGCGGCAACGAAGTCGCCCTGATAGTCGGATGGCGCGCCTTTTTTAGCCGGCGGCGCCTGGCGCTGCGTTTGTTGCTGCGCGGGGCCCTGAAGAATCTCCGCGCCGCCGATCAGGATTCGCGGGTCGATGCCGAGAAACCAGCCGATCAGGCCGAGGATAATGATCGTGCCAATGCCGATCCCGCCGCCGCCGCCCGGTATCGGGAAGCCGCCACCGCCGCCGCTATAACCACCGCCGTCGCCGCGGACATCCTCGATGTTGTCACTGCGGCGGAAATCGTCCCAACGCATCCCATCCTCCTGGCACCGGCTCAACTGTCGCCGATCGAATCGCTTACGTCCACGCCCCCAAAAGGCGCCGATACGTTTCGTTACCAAATGGTTGTTGTGGGCGGTAATCGCCAGATTAGAAAAGTGCTTGCAATTTAAGGGGTTTTTTACCTTGCCCCGCCAATATCGCGACATGTCGGTTGTAGGTCCCGCGTCACCGACCGCGTCACCTGGGTCAGAGTTCTGAGTCATGGTAGAGTCGCGTCGCGGGGCGTCCAGTCGGACGCCCCGTCTGACTCCAGAGAAGAGTGAAGGCCCACGCGTGCTTGTGGGCGACTGCGTCGCACAATTGGCGACGCTGCCGGCGGAGTGCGTCGACCTCGTCTTCGCCGATCCGCCGTATAATCTGCAGTTGCAGAGCGATCTGAAACGTCCCGACGATTCCAAGGTCGATGCCGTCACCGACGATTGGGACAAGTTCGCCTCCTTCAAGGAATATGACGAATTCACGCGCGCCTGGCTGACCGCCTGCCGCCGCGTCATGAAGCCGTCCGCCACGCTGTGGGTGATCGGCTCCTATCATAACATTTTCCGCGTCGGCGCAATCATGCAGGACCTCGGCTTCTGGATCCTGAACGATGTGGTGTGGCGCAAGTCCAACCCGATGCCGAATTTCCGCGGCCGCCGCTTCACGAATGCGCACGAGACCATGATCTGGGCCGCGCGCGATCCCGGCGGCAAGGGCTACACGTTCAATTACGAGGCGCTGAAGGCCGGCAACGATGACGTGCAGATGCGCTCGGACTGGACGCTCCCGCTGTGCACCGGCGACGAGCGGCTGAAGGGCGGCGACGGCAAGAAGCTGCATCCCACGCAAAAGCCCGAGGCGTTGCTGGCGCGGGTCATCCTGTCGGCATCGCGTCCGGACGATCTGGTCGTGGACCCGTTTACCGGCACCGGCACGACCGGCGCCGTTGCGACAAAGCTTGGCCGGCGGTTTGTGGGGACGGAGCGCGATCCCGGATACGCCAAGGCCGCGATGAAGCGGATTGCTGCAGTGCAGCCGCTTCAGGCTCCATCGATCGCGCCGTTCATGACCGCGCGCGAAGCGCCGCGGGTGCCGTTCACGGCGCTGATCGAGCGCGGGCTGATCGCACCGGGGGCGAATCTCGTCGATTCGAAAAAGCGCCACAAGGCGTTGGTTCGTGCCGACGGCGCGGTGATGCTCGGTGAAAAGGTCGGCTCGATCCACCGAATCGGCGCGCTCGCCCAGGGCCTCGAAGCCTGCAACGGCTGGACCTTCTGGCATGTCGAGACAAAGGGGCGTCTCACCCCGATCGACGACCTGCGCGCCAAGGTGCGCGCGGAGATGGATGCCTAGCCCGCTTTCGCAAGCCGCCCGGCCGGATCGTTGATCGCGTCGCGCGGGGAGCGGCCTTCGAACACGTCGACGATATTGTCCACCGCGCGCAATTCGATTGCCTGACGCACGCGCGTCACAGCCGACCCGAGATGCGGCGTGAACAAGGTGCGCGGATGCGCGCGCAGCTCTTCTGCGATGGCCGCCGGCCGATCGGGGAGGGCCCAGTCTTCCATCTCGAAAACGTCCGCGGCGTATCCGCCGAGATGACCGCTCTCGAGTGCCGCAAGAACAGCGGCTTCGTCCACCACCGATCCGCGTCCGACATTGATGAGGAGTGCGCCGGGCTTCATGCGGGCCAATGCGTCGGTCCCGATCTGATGGCGCGAGCCGGGCGTCAGCGGTGCGCAGACGATAACAAAGTCGGCCGTTTCAAGCGCGCGATTGAGAGCGACCTTGATCAGGCCGGGAGGCGCGTCCGCGGCCGGATCGACTCCGATTATCCGGCAGCCGAAACCGGAAAGACGTTGCGCTATGGCGCCGCCGACGCGGCCCATCCCGACGATGGCAACGACGGAATTATCCAGCCCGGCCCCGTAAAGAACCGGGCGCCAGCCATCGAAATGTCCGGACCGCACGAGAGCGTCGCCGTCCCGGATGTTACGGCCGAGACCGATTGCAAGTCCTACGGCGAGCTCGGCGGTCGGTTCGGTCAGCAGATCAGGCACGATCGTGACCCACACCCCGGCCGTGCTGCACGCATCCATGTCGAAGTTATCGTAGCCTTTCAGGGCGCAGGCCACGACACGCAGGCGGCTGCAATGCGCGAGATACTGCGCGTCGATGCAATCCGTCATGAAGGCGAGGATTGCGTCGCAGTCCCTTGCCCGTCGCAGCACCTCGTCACGCGACCATGGTATGCGAGAGGCGTTCGCGTCGACCTCACCGTGCAGCCGCAGACGTTGCAGCGTTTCCTCGTGAACCCAGTTGGTCACCAGAATTTTCGGACGTGATGTCATTTCAGCGCCTTGCGCAGCCGCGCGCCAATGCCGTCCACGACGATGACGCAAAGCAGGATGGTGATCAGGATCGCCGAGACCTGATCGTAACGAATGATCCGGAGCGCTGCGATCAGCTCGAAGCCGATGCCGCCCGCGCCGACGATGCCGAGAACGGCAGACGCACGGAAATGATATTCCCAGCGGTAGATCGTGATGTCCGCGAGTTGCGGAAGCACTTGCGGCATCACCGCGTGTGTAATGACCTGGAATGGGCTCGCTCCCGCCGCACGCGCAGCTTCGAGCGGCCGCGGGTCTACATGCTCGATCGCTTCCGCGTAGAACTTGCCGACCATGCCGACCGAATGAAGCGCAAGCGCCAACACGCCGGGCAGCGCTCCGAAGCCGACGGCCGCTACGAAGATGATGCCCATGATGATTTCGGGCACGGAGCGTAATGCTGCAAGAACGATGCGCGTCGCCTGATACACGATCCGGTTCGGCGCGGTGTTCGGTGCGGCAAACAGTGCAAGCGGCAGCGAGATCGTGACCGCCAGCGCTGTCCCGGCGACCGACATCGCCAGAGTATCGATCAGCGGCCTGATCCAGTGCTGCCAGCGTGAAAAATCAGGCGGCACCATTTCGCTGAACAACTGCCCGAGCGCAGGCAGACCTTCGAGCAGCCGCTGGGCGTCGAAAAAGCCGGTGATCCAGAGCGATGTAATGCAGGCGATAACGATAACCGCGACCAGACCGGCATGCCGCAAGGCAGCGTGCCGGTCGTCAGAGAGGATCGCGTCGTAACGGGCTGCGGCGTCCGGCATCAGCTCATCTTGCCGAGGTCAAGCTGCAGGATTTTCGCGGTGTCCCGCAGGATGTCATAGGCCTTGTCGTCAGTTGCAGCGAAGCCTTCGACACGGAACGATTTCAGGATCACGGGGTCTTTCAGTTCAAGGAAGGCCTTTCGGATGCTGTCTTTCAGAGCGGGCGTGAGATCAGCCTGCATGGTCATCGGATAGTTCGGGATCGGATCGGTGATCGCGAGTACGCGGAGCTTGTCGCCGTCGATGGTCTTGCGCTGGATCAGTGCCTCGAAGATGGCTTTCGAGAGCGCTCCCGCCGGAACTTGACCGTTCTGAACGGCGCGCGCGACCCCGTCGTGGGTGCCAAGGTGCACCGGCTTGTAATCCTTGCCGCCGTCGAGCCCGTTCTTCAGAAGATGTGCACGTGGGATGAGGTGGCTGGAAGTGGACGCCTGGTCGCCATAGCCGAACGGTTTGCCCTTGATGTCAGCCAGCGTTTTTACCGGGCCTTCGGCTTGCGCAATGATGATCGAATTATAGGTGGGCGAGCCCTTTTCGATGCCGACCGCGAACGGTTGTGCCCGGCGCCTTCGACTTGGCGAGCACGTATGAGAATGGCCCGAAATAGCCGATCTCGATGCGGCCAAAGCGCATCGCCTCGATCATCGACGAATAGTCGGTGGTGACGATAAGCTCGATCTGCTTGCCGAGCGCCTTTTCGAGATACTCCTTCAGCGGCTGCGCCTGCTGAATCAGGGTCGCGGCATTCTCGTCGGGCAGCAGCGCGACACGGAGCTTCGCTGGGTCCTTGGTCTGTGCGAAGGCTATGGCCGGCGAGACAGCGAATGCCGCAGCGGTTGCGTGCAGGAAGAGACGACGGTTGATCATGAATAGGTTCCTGTTTTGAGTGGCGGAAACTCGTCGAACGCTTCAGTGTCTTCGGCTGGCGCATGACCATAGATTTTGGCGACCTCGGTCTTGCCGAGCCGGCTCTCCGGTCCGTCGAAAACAACGGCGCCTTGCGCCAGTGCGATGATGCGGTCCGAGTAGCGGCGGGCGAAATCGAGTTGATGCAGGCTGACGATGGCGGTGATGCCGTCTGATTTGCAGATGCCATGAAGCAACGAAAGCACCCGGTCGGCTGTAGCCGGATCGAGGCTTGCGACCGGCTCGTCGGCAAGGATTAGTGTCGGCTTTTGAACCAACGCGCGCGCAATACCGACGCGTTGCTGCTGCCCGCCGGACAATTGGTCTGCGCGCCGCAACGCATAGTCGATCAGGCCAACGCGCTCGATCGCTGCGAGCGCCATGGCCTTATCAGAGCGATCCGCCGGCAGCAGGGTCCGCAACCCGGAATGATAGCCGAGCCTGCCGGTCAGGACATTGCGCAACACGCTGCATCGCCCGATCAGCTGATGCTGCTGGAAGATCATGCCGGTGCGGCGGCGGTGCGCGCGGAGATTGCTGCGAGACGCGATGTTGCCGATGCCCTCGATCGTGACGTGACCGCCGCTGGGCGTCACCAGTCCGTTGAGGGTGCGCAGCAGCGTCGACTTGCCTGCGCCGGAAGCGCCGAGCAGCACGGTGAAAGAGCCCGCCTCGAAGCGAAGCGAGCAGGGGCGCAGGGCGCGTGTTCCAGACGAATAGGAAACTTCAATATTGTCGGTTCGGATCATCTCGGACCGGATTGTGCTGCGATGCAAGATCGCTTCCGGTCCTATGGTCGGCGCATGACGTTTCGACTACAGACGGACGACAATTCACTGACACGGAGATGAAGCCGCAGTGCGGATTGTCGCAGCCGGTCAGGATCGCGCAATGCGCCGCTCGATGTTCCCGCTGCGCTCCGGCACGCCGAACTCCTTGCGACAAATGTCGGCCAGGATCGCAATGCCTTCGCGGATTTCCACGTCTGTCGGACTTGCGAAGCACAGCCGCATCCTGCTTCGCGCATGTACAGCGTCGGTCGACCATTCCGGGCCGGGATTGATGGCGACGCCGGCTTTGAGCGCTGACTGATACAGCTTCAGGGTATCGACCTGGTCCGGCAGCTTGACCCAGAGGAAAATGCCGCCGGGCGGATCGTCGAACTCGGCTGCGGTGCCGAATTGTTCATCAATCGCGTCCATCAGGGTTTCGAGTTTGCGGCGAAGCCCGCGTCGCAGGTCGGGCACGTGCGCGGAAAAGTGCGGCGCGCAATATTCGGCCAGCACCATCTGTTCCAGCGCGCCTGATCCAGCATCGACCTTGAGCGCGATCATACGCGACAGGATCGGCCATGGCGCGACGATGAAGCCCACGCGCAGCGCGGGTGCGATTGACTTCGAAAACGAACCGATATGGATCACGTTGCCGGACGTGCTCATCGCGTGGAGCGCGGGCGGGCGCTCGCCGTTCCAGATCAGGTCCGAATAACAATCGTCCTCGAAGACGGGCACGCCGTATGTCTCCGCCAGCGCGAGCAACGCTGTGCGCCGTTCCACTGGCATGATGGTGCCGGTCGGATTCTGAACCGTCGGGATCGTATAGATGTATTTCGGCCGGATGCCTTTTGCGCTGAGCGCGCGCAGGGTTTCCTCGATCGCGTCGATGCACAGGCCGTGATCGTCGAGCGGTACGCCGACCGCATTGACGCCGGCGCGCGCATAGCGGTTCAGCATGCCCTGATAGGTGTCGCGCTCGACGATCACGGTGTCGCCGGGCGCAAGCAGCGCGCCGTTGATCAGGTCGAAGGCCTGCAGCGATCCGGAGACGAGGAGAATATCGTCAGCCGCACACGCGATTGCCGCATCGCGCTTCAGCTTGTCTGCGAGAAACTCGCGCAACGGCCGGTAGCCCTGCGGGCCGTTGGCGACGCCGTAAAAGGCGAGGCTTTCGCCTTCGCGCCGCAGAACCGCGTCGGCCGCGGCGCGTAGCCCTTCGACCGGGACCTGGGCCGGGTCGTTATTGCCGCCGGTGAAATTGTATTTCGGCGAACCGGCCCAGCGCGCAGCAGGCGCGGGCGTTCCCGGCGGGAGCAGCGGGGTAAAATCGAAGGCGGGCATTTCGGTTCGGCCTCCCGGCGGACAAGGTCGCGACGGTAGAAGGCCGAACCGGACGCTGCAAGCGCGCGGGCTCAGATCCGCCTTGGCCCGTTGCCGGCGCCGCCGCTATAGCGCGACAGGATCGAGACCAGCATCAGCGCGCCGATGACGCTGACATGTTCGCCGGCGGTGTGGAAAGCCTTGGTGGCGTCAGGCTCCGGCAGCGACCAGAAGTGATGCACCAGCGGAATCGTCAGCAGCGTGAACACCGCGAGCGCGCCAGCGCCGAGCCAGGTCCAGCGGTTGAGAATGATCAGCAGCGATCCGCCCAACTGGGTGATGATGGTGAGAATATTCATCAGGACCGGATTCGGCAGGTTGAACATCGCCATCTCTGCGACGCCGCCCTGGAAGTCGGTCAGCTTGGCGAGGCCGCTGCCCCAGAACATGAATGTCAGAATGATACGCGCGAGCAAAAAGAACCAGCTCTGATCGAGCAGGCGCACAAACACGGTTGGCATATGGTCGTCCCCAAAAAGAATCGCGCGCGAAACAACTTCGCGCGCGGCGCCAGAACGAAAAACTTTTCGACCAAATCGTGGCGCGCCGTTCACCCTTCGTTGATCGGCGGCCTTGATTTGAACGGGTCTTATTTCGCAGCCGTGACCATGATCTCGACGGTGAATTGCGTAGTGGCGAGGCGCGCCTGAACGGTCGCCCGCGCCGGCGTATTGCCCGGCGACACCCACGCGTCCCACACGGAATTCATTTCCGCGAACGTATCCATATCGGCGAGCCAGATATTGGCGGTCAGCAATTTGGACTTATCGGTCCCGGCCTTTGCGAGATAGCCATCGATGGTGGCCAGAATCTCCTTGGTCTGCTCGGTGACGCTTTTGCCGGGGCTGTTCTGCGCAACGATGCCCGCGAGATAGACGGTATCGCCATGGATGACGATCTGGCTCATCCGCGGCCCGACTTCGTGACGTTCGACTTTCATAGGATTCCCCGTGTTCGTGTCGCATTGCGGCAAGTCTTGCGCATTGCAGGCATTATTGGACGACGCCCTTCCTGCGGCAGACGACCCGGAATTGCAACAGATCAAAGTGACGCCGGTCATCCTTTGTTAAAAAGCTTCGCAGACTTGCTCGCGCCGCATGTGTCGCGACACGCGAATGCTGATAGATTGCGGCGTGAATCAACGGCGATGGAGGCGGCGGTCATGCCTGTTGCTTTTTCGGTCGATCCCGAGACCCTGCGCAAGTTCAAACTCTGGTTCAAGATCTACGGCGTCATTCTCATTCTGCTGGGGGCGGTATCGATCATCCTGCCCGGCATCGCGACGCTCGCCACCACCATCATGGTGGGCTGGCTGCTGATCGCCAGCGGCATTTTCGGCCTGATCTCCGTGTTTCAGGCCGGGTCAGATTCCCCCGGTTTCTGGTGGAATCTCCTCACCGCGATCGTCTGCGTGCTGGCGGGCGGCGTGCTTCTGTGGAATCCGATCGCAGGCGTGCTGACGCTGACCATCATTCTCGCGGCCTATCTGCTGGCGACCGGCGTCGTGAAGGGCTTCACGGCGTTTCATTATCGCAGCGCCATCCCCAAGGCCTGGGGCTGGATGCTGTTCTCCGCGCTGGTGGATATCGCGCTTGGCGTGATCATCGTGGCGGGCCTCCCGGGTAGCGCAATCTGGGTGCTCGGCCTCCTGGTCGGCATCAACCTGTTGTTCACCGGGGTCGCGCTGATCACCGCGGCGATGTATTGCGAGAGTGCGAACACACCGCCGGAGCCATCGGTCGCAGCCAAGGCCTGAGGCTTTGCGTTACGCAATCCCGGCGCGGCTTGCAGTCGCGCCGGGAACCGGATGCGAAACCCATTCTTTATTCATTTTGAAGCGGTATTGACCGTTACGGGAATGGTCCGAAAACCGGACCTTGAGAGGGAGCCTCGACGATGGGCTGGTTTTCCGACGACATCGAAACGATGGAGCATCTGTTCGTTCATTCGTTGCAGGATATCTATTATGCCGAGCAGCAGATCGAGAAGGCGCTGCCGGACATGATCGACAAAGCGACCGACGCGGAGCTGAAGCGTTCGTTTCAGATGCACCTGCGTCAGACCAAGGCCCAGATCAAACGGCTCGACCGCGTTTTCAAGAAGCTCAAGCGCACGCCGCAGGCGCATAGATGTCCGGCAATCGATGGAATTCTGGACGAAGCGAGCGAGATCGCGGCTGATGTCGGAAACAAGGTCGTGCTGAATGCCGCATTGATCGCGGCCGCGCAGGCGGTGGAGCATTACGAGATCACCCGTTATGGCACGCTTACGTCCTGGGCGAAGCTGCTTGGCCACACCGATGCCGCCAAGCTGCTGTTCGACAATCTCAAGGAGGAAAAGGCGACCGACAAGAAGCTCAACGACATCGCCAAGCGCAAGATCAACAAGAAGGCATTGTCGAGTCAGCCCAAGCCTCTGACGGTCGAGGAAAAGCTTGAGGAAGCGATGATCGGAATTCCGGTGATCGGATAGCAGCTTGCGTTACGGGGAGCGTCGCGATTTGATGAGCGGATCGGTAAAACTTGGACTGCTTGCGGCGGCGTTCATATCAGCGGCATTGGTCGTGTTCTCTTCGCCGGCCGAGGCGCAGAGGCGCACACGACCTGAAACGAAATGGTGCCTGCGCGGTCCAACCGGCGGGCAGCAGGCATGCCTCTATAATACCTTCGAACAATGTCGGAAGGCTGCGCACGGCACCGGCGGCTCCTGCAGGCGCAATCCGCGTTACGGCAGGTAGACTGTGATCAGGTGTGCCGCTCGAGAGCGACGTTGAGCGCTCGCGCGAGCGCGATCTCGTCGTAGGGTTTGCGGATGGTTGGCGCAGAGAACGACTGCGGCACCATGATATTGTCGCCATATCCGGTCGCGAACACGAACGGAATTTTGCGTCGCGCCAATTCCTCGGCGACGGTAAGCGACGTTTCGGTGCCGAGATTGACGTCGAGAACGGCAGCGTCCGGAGTGAAATGTGCGAGCTTGCGCAACGCTTCGCCAGGCGAGGCCGCGGTCTCGATCGCGCTCGCTCCTTTTCCCGCCAGCATCATTTCGGCGTCCATGGCGATGACGAGCTGATCCTCGACGAGCAGGATCTTCAATCCTTCCAGCGAGTCGTTGGCAGGCTGCCTCTGATCGGGCCTGATCGCGGCGGTCTGCTCCGCAGTCAGCGCACGCGTGATGTATTTGGCGGGGATGAGAAAGCGGGCGGTAATACCGCTTGGGTTGAACGCAATGTCGCTTTCACCGCCCAGATCATAAGGGATGCTGCGATTGATGAGAACGGAGCCGAAACCCTGCGATCGCGGCGGTTTGACTGCGGGTCCGTCTCTCTCCTGCCAGACGATCTCGCATCCACCTTCCTCGGTTCGTTGCCATTTGACCGAGAGTTTTCCGCTGTTCTTTGAAAGCGCGCCGTATTTGGCGGCGTTGGTGGCCAGTTCGTGCAGGACAAGCGCCATTACCGAAAAACTGCGCGAGTCCAGCCCGATCGGCGGCCCCTCGAGCGTGATTGTGGAGCCGTGATGCAGATAAGGAGAAAGCTCGGCGTCCAGCAGGTCTCGCAACGCGCCGCCGCCGTCGCCGCGAATGATCTGGTCATGCGCATGCGAGAGTGCCTGGATGCGTCCCTGCAGCGATGTGATGTAATCCTGCAGGTCGCGTCCCTCGTCCACCGGATGGGAGACCAGTGACTTGATCAGCGACAGGATATTCTTGACGCGGTGATTGAGCTCCTCGTTGAGCATGCGCTGACGCAGGTCGGCCTTGCGACGTTCCTCTGACAGCAATTCGCTGTGTCGCATCAGCACTTCCAGCAGTGCTGTCCGGGTCGCTTCGGCGATGTCGAGGTCGGCGCGGGTCCAGGGGTGCGACTGGCGTTCGACTGTCTCTTTCCAGATCGCGAAGCTCTTACGCGGCGTCAGCCTGTCGCCGAGCGGCCCTGTTGCGTAATCCTTCTCCTGCCGTCCGGCCCAATTAATGGTCTGGATCACTTCCTTGCGAAACAGAAACAGATAGTCCCGCGGCGTATGCGAAAGCGGGATCGCAAGAACGCCTGAGGCCTCGGCCTGGTAGTCCTGGGCCTGCGGCAGGCTTTCCGAAAGCGCATGCGTCGCCCACACATCTCCTTCCGCCACTGAATTGACAAAGCGCGAAAGCGTCGGAATGGCTGAATCCGGCGGCACCGAACCGCTCGCCGTCCAGCGTCCATTCATCCAGAGGCCAACACCGTCGCACGGCATCAAGGCTCCGAAATCGCAGATGCTTTCGCGCAGAAAGCGTGCAAGGTCGGTATGATGCGCAACGTTGCGCAGCACGCCGTCCAGTGCGCGCCTCGCGTTTGTCGCCGTGTCGAGACTTTGCTTGCGCAGCATGGCCTGCAAATGCAGCGAGAAGAAATCGCCAAACAGCTCCGCGGCGATCCGGACTGGCATGGGCAGGGGGTGCGGCGCATAGTGGTGACATGCGATCAGTCCCCACAGCCTGCCGGCCACGATGACGGAAACCGACATGGACGCGGCAACTCCCATGTTGCGCAGATACTCGCAATGGATCGGGGAGACGCTGCGGAGGATCGCGAACGACAGGTCGAGCGGATTTCCCGACGCATCGAGTGCGGGCTCGATATCGGCAAACGTGCCGCTGGAGTCCGGTATGACGCGAATGGTGTTGCGTAAATAGAGTTCGCGCGCCTGCCGTGGAATGTCGCTCGCCGGGAAATGCCGGCCCATGAAGGTTTCGAGCTGCGGCGCTTTGGCTTCGCTGATGACTTCTCCAGAACCGTCATGCGCGAAACGGTAGACCATCACGCGGTCGTAGCCGAGCGCGCTGCGCAGATACCGCGCGGTCCGGTGGCACAGGTCGTCGACATTCGTCACCTGGTTCAGCCGCGCTATCAGCGCCCGGGCGACTTCGAGCGGCGATCCGTTCGATCCTGCTTCCGCAGGTTCGAACTCTACGATCGCATTGCCCTTGAACTGATGAACCGAGACGTTGAAGGCCTGATCGCGTCCCGGCAATCGGACCCCCATGATGAGGCCTGGCCGTGACGGTTCTTGAGATCGCAACAACGCGTTACGAAGGTCGTGGGTTAGGTCGTTGCCGATCACATCATCCAGCTTCAGGCCGTTGATCTCCCGCAGCGGCAATGAAAGATGTTGGGTAGCATTGATCGAATGACGTCGGATGACCGACAGATCGGCATCGCAGGCCAGCAGCACGCCATGGGACTGGATGCGCCCAGGGACATGGATCGGTTCGCGATCGCAATTGGACAGATCGACCTCACTGCGCGCGTCACTGCTGCGCTCGTCTGACTGCATTCCTTGCTCCACGGAATTTGGCTCCGGCAGTGCGCCACGCGGCGGATTCGGCGACCACGCCGCGCCGCGAGTCATGGCGGCGGGGGCCGATTTTGACGCTCCACCGGCCGCATTTCGACGACCCTAGCGCAGGGCGGCGAAAATAGTTGTGTCATTTGACATGACACCAACGCCGCCGCTGGTGGATCATTCCCGGCAGCCGATCGTTATCTATAACCGCTGCGGTTGATTCGAGTTCCGCCTCCAGGGAGGAGCGTCATCTCAGTGCCTTGGCATGCGTAGGCTTGAGCAAGGCGGCAACGTCAATCACCTCGCCGCATGCGCGATCACTTTTCGCATGACATTCGGAAATGCCTCCCCGTCGATCTCGTTGGCGGCGATCCAGCGCATGCCGTCGGGGGCGGGCGTGCTCTTCGGAACGCGCGCGCCGTAAACGGCAAGCTCAAGCGGGAAATGCGTGAAAATGTGATTCACCACACCGGGGACGCGCCGCCATTGCGCCTTGATTGGTGCATGGCCGAGCGCCTGCGCCTCGTCGAAGTGATGCGTCCAGTCCGTGGTCGGCACTTCGGTCATCTTGGCAAGCAGGCCCTTGTCCGGCCGCGTGCGCGCGAGCAGCGCGCCGTCGGTTCGCGTGACGACGAACGCCGCGCCGCGGCGCAGCTTGCCTTCGGCCTTCGGAATCTTGCGGGGGAACGTGTCCTGGTCGCCGCGCTTGCGCGCGACGCAGGGCTCACGCCACGGACACAGGCTGCAGGCTGGCTTCTTCGGTGTGCAGATCGTGGCGCCGAGATCCATCATGGCTTGCGCGAAATCGCCGGCCCGATCGTCGGGTGTCATCGACGCCGCAAGTGCGCGAATGACGGGCTTCGCGGCCGGAAGCGGCTCTTCGACCGCATGGAGGCGCGCCATCACCCGCTCGATATTGCCGTCGACCGGCGTCGCCTTGCGACCGAAAGCGATCGCTGCGATGGCCGCGGCGGTATAGGCGCCGATGCCGGGCAGGGTGAGAAGATCTGTCTCGGTCTGCGGGAAGCGGCCGCCGTGATTCTGTACGACCGCGCGAGCACAGGCGTGAAGATTGCGAGCACGGGCGTAATACCCAAGTCCCGCCCAGAGCTTCAGCACTTCTTCGAGCCTTTCCGCGGCGAGTTCTGCAATGCTCGGCCAGCGGGACAGGAACCGACCATAATAAGGGCCAACCGCCTTCACGGTGGTCTGCTGCAGCATGATCTCCGACAGCCACACGTGGTAAGGATCCGGCTTCTCGCCGTTCTCCGCCCGCCACGGCAGCTTCCGCCGATGCCGGTCATACCAGGCCAGCAGCAGTGCGGCCTGCGGCCGTCGCTCATCGGGACCGGCGCAGTCGACTGATTTTCCGGGCTTTTTCCGCCGCTGGCGGTTTGCTAGCGTCATCGTTTCCGTGTGACAGAGGCGCCCCGTTTGAACAAGCCGCGACGCATCGCTCGTCCACTGCCGGACATTGCCGGAATGCTGCTCGCCGATTCGTTTCGCCGGCAGGGCTTCAATTCGTCGGAGCTTGTGCTGCGCTGGTCTGCGATTGTCGGCGACGATGTCGCCGCGCATGCCGAACCGCTTAAAATCCAGTGGCAGAAGGTTCCGGACGGTCAGCCGCCCCAACCGGGTACGCTGGTGCTGCGTGTCGACGGCCCCGCCGCGATTGAGATCCAGCATATGTCGCACGTCATTCTGGAGCGGGTGAACCGCTATTTCGGATTTGCCGCGATCGGGAAAATCGCCATCCGGCAGGCCCCGCTGCGGCGCGCACCGGTCCGGCCGGTGCGCCGGCTCGATCCGCAAGCCGTTCAATCCGTTGCGGAAACGCTGCCGGGCGGAACCGATCCGGCGCTGAAGGACGCGCTGGCGCGACTCGGCGCCGCCATCAAGGGAAAGTGACGACACAGGCTCGCGTTGCCCGGCCGCCGCGCCATTGCCACATCCGCCGTGACAGGATAGCCCAGAGCCGAATGGGCCGGTTCAGCCGCAGGAGTTCGTCAGTGCTTATCACCCGCCGCCAGTTTGTCACCGCGACCGCCGCTTTCTCGGCGATGCTTGCCCTGCCGTTCGGCAGAGACTTTGCCTTTATCGGCAATGCTCTGGCCCAGACGCCGAGCGAGGCTGATCTGATGAAGGCGGGCCCTCTCGGCGACGTCGTCGTCGGCAACGCCGATGCGCCGGTGACCGTCATCGAATACGCGTCGATGACCTGCAGCCACTGCGCCACGTTCCACAATACGACCTATCCGGAGATGAAGAAGAAATACATCGATACCGGCAAGGTGAAGTATATCCTGCGCGAATTCCCGCTCGATCCGCTTGCGGCAGCGGGCTTCATGCTGGCGCGCTGCGCCGGCAGCGATAAATATTCCGCCATGGTCGAGATGCTGTTCGCCAAGCAGAAGGAATGGGTGACGCAGAATCCGATCCCGCCGCTGCTCGCGCTCGCGCAACAGGCCGGCTTCACCAAGGACAGCTTCGAATCCTGTCTGAAGGATCAGAAAATCCTAGAGGCGATCGAAAGTGTGCGCACCTACGGCGCCGAGAAGCTCGGGGTCAACTCGACGCCGACTTTCTTTATCAATGGCAAGAAATTCAACGGGACGATGACGATCGCCGAGCTCGACAAGCAGCTGGAACCCCTGCTCAAGAGCTGAGCAAACCATCCAAGCCGCCTAAGGGCGTCTCCATATCAAATCGGGCGAATTATCTCTTCACGCGGAATTACCGCGTGAAGATGACCGAGTCCTTCGCGATCTTCGGCAGCAGGACTGAAATATTGCTGTCTTTATCGCCGAGCTGAATTGGCGGGATCCTGATTTCGAAGTCAGTCTTGCTCACGTCGATCTTGATTCCCTTGCCGGTGAATATCCCGCTCAGTTGCTTGAATTTCTCGTTCACGACGGTGTCGTAGGCACCATAGAGAATTCCAGCCGCCGCCAGCAGGGGGCAGTTCGCGGTGATCTGCGGGTTGCTCACGAAGATCTCGTCGAGCGGCGATTTGTCGAGATCGATGCGGACGTCCTCGTTCGTGATCTTGTAGCGGAGCAGCAACGCGCCTTTGTCGTCGGATATGACTTCATCCAGTCGAAACGATACCGGATGAGCCGTCAGGTTGGCCGAAGCGTCGAACGAAAAGCCTTCTTTCCAGCTGAAAGCGCACGCCACAGGCGCATGGTTGTCCCAAGCAATCCCGATTTTGACAGGCGATTTTGCCGCTCCGGAGATCTGAGCGGAAATATCCCCCAGGTCGGATCGCATCGTCAGCCCGCTGAACGTAAAGTCGATCTTGGGAGCGGCTTCTACGGAGATGGTCGCAGTGGCGAAGGGGTTGTGGGCAACGTAACTGCGGAAGCCCTGCTCTGCCGCGCAGAAAATGTCCGACGGAAGGTTTGCAGAATCGCAAATCGCTTTCGACAGATTTGAAGCCGTATCGCACAGCAATGGTGTCAACTGGCGCGTCTGCCGAAATCCCTCGCAAACGGGGGAACTGATGGGTCTTGTAACCTCACGCACGGCCTTGCGTACGACCTTGTCATAGACCGTGTTGACCACGTCATCGCAGATGCGCTTCAGGAATTTTATGAGGCCGCCCAAGCTAACGAGCCGGCAATGTGTCTCGTGAACCTGTCGAGGGACGTCGATCACCTCATCGAAGGTTTCCTGTATCGTTTCGGTGCACTGCTCTCGGCTCTCGCAAATGTGCTTGTAGGTGCAGGATTGCTGGACAGCATCGCAGCGTCTCTGGGCGGGCGCCGGGAAATTCATATCCAGCTTCTGCCGTGAAGCGGCGACGGGTGGATTTCCCGACAGCCGGATGGGCGGCGACGCCAAGGCACTCGTCAGTGTCGCAGCTATGAGATCCTTCTTTATGATCGCGAAGGTCCACGACACGCCGATCGCGTCCATCCCCGCGCCTTTGAATTCACCGCCGAACGCGGCATTGAACTTTTTGTGGAAGGCCTTTCTGTAGCTTTCGAGACGCGCCCTGACATCGTTGCTCGACACATCCAGGGGTGAAGGTTTTGGCGCGATCCAATTGCTTGCCACAGCCTGTGTGGATACTTCGGCCAAGACAACGAGCCGTCCCGGCTCTACCAGCGCGGCCAGCGACCGCGGATTCCAGGCGGCATTGATCGGACGCGAGTCGAATTTCATGCCGTCCGGTTGCTTCAATCGGTCGAAGTTGCCGGTGTAAAGCGGAAGGACCTGGAGCGGTGTCGTGAGCTTTGCCGTAGCGTTGACGAACTTGTCGAGAGCGCCATTCCCGAGCGTCATGATGGTGTCGAGCGTGTCATTAATCGTCTTTTTCAGACTCTCGCTACCGATATTGCTGTCCTTTGGCTTGATTGATGTCAGGGATATATCCCGCGCAAACAATTGGTAAAAGATATGCGCGCCCGACATTGAAACCGTTACGTCGGCGGCAATCGACGCCTTCATCTCACCCAAATTTGCGTCGCTGTAGGAAGCATTCAGCGTGGCTTGTATCGTCTGCTCTTCCAATCGGATGTCGACGCTCTCGAACCTGATGCCATTCTTCCGGAGATCTTCCGACTTGTTCAGATCGGTCAGGATGATCTTCTCGAAGCCATCCAGATCGTCCTTGTTGACGCCTATCGCGAGATTCGGCGCGGACATCTGGTTCAATCCATCCTCTGAAATCAGCAGACCACGCTTTTTCTGAAGTTCGCCGACGCTCGCCTGTCGCGCAGCGTTGATCTCGTTTGCGAGATCGGCCCACCGGTCGGGCCAAAGAAACAGCGTGATCCCGATCATCGCAACGGCAGCAATTGCCAGCGCCAAAACCCATTTCAGTGTCATGACGGCCTCCCGCAAGATGCAACTATAGAGTGCGTAATTTAGCATATGCAATAATAAGTATTTTCAGGGAGGCTTTTTGAATGCTGCCGAGAGCCGGTCAAAAACGCCGCTCGCTCACGTGACCTCTTTAAACTGGGGGCGTCTGAGTTGCGGTCCTGTCGATCTTGAAATTGCCTCCGCAACCCCCAAATTTCGTCGTCAACACTGATTTTTTCGCGATTCCAGTGGCTTGGGGGAAACCCTGATTTCGGCTTGCCCTCGCCACATGCGGTGACCATTCTCCCGGCGACTTCTGGGTGCTTTTGCTGATTCGCCCGGAACCGGATGAGGCGCGACCCGGCGCCAATGAGGAAGAAGAAGTCCAGCAATGAAGCTGACGCGACTGCGGCTGATTGGATTCAAGTCTTTCGTTGAGCCGACCGATTTTCTGATCGAACCCGGTCTTACCGGGGTGGTCGGGCCGAATGGCTGCGGCAAGTCGAACCTTGTCGAGGCGCTCCGCTGGGTGATGGGTGAAAACTCCTACAAGTCCATGCGTGCGACCGACATGGACCAAGTGATCTTCGCCGGGTCGGGAAACCGGCCGGCGCGGAACCACGCCGAAGTATCGATGGCGATCGACAATTCCGATCGCACCGCGCCGCAAGCTTACGCCGACGTCGACATGCTCGAAGTCGCGCGCAAGATCGAGCGCGAACAGGGCTCGACCTACCGCATCAACGGGCGTGAAGTGCGTGCACGCGACGTGCAGATCCTGTTTGCTGACGCATCGACGGGCGCGCGCTCTCCGGCGCTGGTGCATCAGGGGCGTATCGGCGAAATCATTCAGGCTAAGCCGGAACAACGTCGTCGCGTCCTAGAAGAGGCCGCTGGCATTTCGGGCTTGCACGCACGCCGGCACGAAGCGGAATTGCGGTTGCGCGCCGCTGAGCAGAACTTGCAGCGGCTTGAGGACGTGATCGGGCAGCTCGCGTCGCAGATGGAAGCGCTCAAGCGCCAGGCGCGGCAAGCGGTTCGGTATCGCACCGTGTCAGCACAGGTGCGCAAGCAGGAAGCGACGCTGTTCCATCTGCGCTGGCTCAATGCCAATGCGGAAGCCGCTGCAGCAGAGGAGGCGCGCAACGCCGGTGTCCGTGAGGTCGCCGCCGCGACGCTGGCGCAGACTGAGGCTGCACGCATGCAGGAACAGGCAGCGACGGCTCTGCCGCCGTTGCGAGAAGCAGAGGCGCGCGCCGGCGCTGCGTTGCAACGGCTTGTGATCGCCCGCGAGACGCTGGACCGCGAAGAGACGCGTGCGAAAGAACGCCTCGCAGAACTTGCGCAGCGCCTGACCCAGTTCAACGACGATATCGCCCGCGAGCGCCAGCTTGCATCCGATTCCGAGGGCGCGCTGGCTCGTTTGACCGAAGAGGCGGCGACGCTGCGACGCGATCTTGAAGCCGGCGAGAGCAAGCGGATCGACGCGAACGAGCGCGTCGCCGAGGCCGATGCGCAGCTCTCAGAGGCCGAAAAGAGCTTCAGCGAGGCGACAGGCGCGCTGGCCGATCTGTCGGCACGCCGCGGCACGCTGGAGAAGGCTGCGCGTGAACAGACGGACCGGCTGACAAGGCTGGAGCGCGACATTGCCGACGTCGTCGCCGAATTCGCGAAGATTGACGCGGCGAGCGAAGGTGGGCCCGATCTCGATGCGCTGTTGCAGGCGGTCGAGATGGCGCAAGAGGCGGTGGCCGAAGGTGAGGCGATGGCTTTACGCGCCGAAGCTGCGCATTCCGCTGCGCGCCAGGCGCTCGATGTCGAGCGCAAGCCGCTCGCGGAAGCCGAGCGCCGTGCCGGACGGCTGGAGACTGAGGCGCGAACCCTGCGCAAGGTGTTGCATGTCGATTCCGGAAGCCTGTGGCCCTCGGTGATCGACAATCTCACCGTAGCGAAGGGCTACGAAACCGCTTTGGGCGCAGCGCTCGGTGACGACCTCGAAGCGCCGGCGGATCCACGCGCGCCGATGCGCTGGGCGGGCGCTGCGGTCGATCCGACCGACCCCATGCTTCCGGATGGTGTCGAGCCGTTGACCAATCACGTTAATGCGCCGGCCGAACTGGACCGCCGCTTGCGACAGATCGGGCTCGTCGAGCGCACGGACGCGGATCGCTTCGTTCCGCTGTTGAAGCCCGGCCAGAGGCTGGTGTCCCGCGAGGGCGATCTCTGGCGCTGGGATGGCTTCGCCGTTGCCGCCAATGCTCCGACCGGAGCGGCGCGCCGGCTTGCCGAGCGCAATCGCCTTGCCGAAATCGAGGACGAACTGGAATCGGCGCGCGCTCACGCCGAGACCAAGCGTGAAATCGTTGCAAAAGCAGAAGCCGAGGTCGCATCCGCGAATACGGCGGAAACCGAGGCGCGTAATCGCTGGCGCGAATTGCAGCGCGCTGCCAACGAGGCACGCGAGCAACACGCCCGGGCCGAACGTGACCTTACGCATATCACGACGCGGCGTGCCGCGTTGACCGAAGCGCAGACCCGGCTCGGTGCGAATCGCGATGAGGCTGCGGCCGCTCAGGCCGAAGCACAGCAATCCTTGTCGGACTTGCAGCCCACCGCCGAGCTGGAAAGGCGGCTCGAAGAGATCCGCTCCGACATCGCGTCGCGCCGCGTCCATGTCGCGGAGGTGCGCGCCGAAGCGCAGGCGCTGACGCGCGAAGCCGAGATGGCAAAGAAGCGCCTTGAGGCGATCGCGAACGAACAGCAATCCTGGATCGACACCCAGGAGCGCACCGCAAAGCAGATCGCTGCGCTCGACGCGCGGCTTGCCGAAGCCACCGCTGAGCGCGACAGTCTGATCGACGCTCCGCAACTGTTCGAGGAGAAGCGTGTGGCGCTTCTTGATGAGGTTCAGGCTGCGGAAGAAGCCAAGCGTGTGGCCAGCGATACGCTTGCTGAAGGCGAGAGCGCTGCGTCAGCCGCAAATTCAGCAGCGCGTACCGCGCTCGAAGCGCTCAGTTCGGCCCGCGAACAACTCGGTCGCTCCGAAGAGCGCGGCGAGGGTGCGCGCCGCCGCGTCACGGATATCGAGCACGAGATCCGCGAGATGCTGGAGGTCGAACCGCAAGGCGTCGCCGCTCTCGCGGAAATCGCCGAAGGTGCAACGCTGCCGGATGTCAGCGAGGTCGAGACCGATCTCGAAAAGCTGCGGCGCGAACGCGAGCGACTTGGCGCGGTCAACCTGCGGGCCGAGGAGGAGTTGCAGGAGGTCGAGACCCAGCACACGTCTCTCGTCACCGAGCGCGACGATCTGGTGGAAGCCATCAAGCGGCTGCGTCAGGGCATCCAGAATTTGAACAAGGAAGCTCGCGAGCGCCTGGTCGCGTCGTTCGACGTCGTGAATGCGTATTTCAAGCAATTGTTCACCCAGCTGTTCGGTGGCGGTGAGGCGGAGTTGCAGCTGATCGAAAGCGACGACCCGCTCGAAGCCGGCCTGGAAATCATGGCGAAACCACCCGGCAAGAAGCTGCAATCGTTGTCGCTTCTGTCGGGCGGTGAACAGGCGCTGACCGCGATGGCTCTGATCTTCGCGGTGTTCCGCACCAATCCGGCGCCGATCTGCGTGCTGGACGAAGTCGACGCCCCGCTCGACGATCACAATGTCGAACGCTATTGCGATCTGCTCGAAGAAATGACCCGGCTGACCGAGACTCGGTTCGTCATCATCACGCATAACCCCATTACCATGGCGCGCATGAACCGGCTCTACGGCGTGACCATGGCCGAGCGCGGCGTTTCCCAGCTGGTGTCGGTCGACCTCGAAGCAGCGGTCGCGATCCGCGATCAGCAGGCCGGGGCGGCTTAAAGGGCGCTCGCCCCGCTGTCTGATTCCTTCGTGCGGGGGAGGAAGAAAAGTTGACGTGCGGGGTTCCGCGCGCCATCACGACCGCATGCCGATCCGTCTCGACAGCCGCAGTGCCGATTTTCCCAAGCGTTTCGAGGAACTCCTCGCGACCAAGCGCGAGGTGTCTGCCGACGTGGACGCGGCCGTCCGCGGCATCGTGGCAGAGGTCATCGCGCGGGGCGACGAGGCCCTGATCGACTTGTCCCGGAAATTCGATCGCGTGGACCTCGGCGCTCGCGGGCTGCGGGTCACGGCCGACGAGATCGATCAGGCCGAAAAGGCTTGCGACCGGGCTGCGCTGGAAGCCCTCAAGCTCGCCCGCGACCGGATCGAGGCGTTTCATATCCGTCAGAAACCGAAGGACGACCGCTTCACCGACGCCCTGGGCGTGGAGCTTGGCCATCGCTGGACAGCGATCGAGGCGGTTGGGCTTTATGTGCCCGGCGGGACGGCGGCATATCCCTCATCGGTGCTGATGAATGCGGTGCCGGCCAAGGTGGCCGGTGTGCCGCGGATCGTGATGGTGGTGCCGGCTCCCGACGGCGCGATAAATCCGCTGGTGCTCGCTGCGGCAAAGCTCGGCGGCGTCGACGAAATCTACCGGGTCGGTGGTGCGCAGGCTGTGGCGGCGCTGGCCTATGGCACGCAGACCATCCGGCCGGTGGCGAAGATCGTGGGGCCAGGCAATGCCTATGTGGCGGCGGCCAAACGTCAGGTGTTCGGCAAGGTCGGCATCGACATGATTGCGGGCCCCTCCGAGGTGCTGGTGCTGGCCGACGGAACGGGCAATCCGGACTGGATCGCGGCCGATCTTCTCGCGCAGGCCGAACACGACGAGGCGGCGCAGTCGATCCTGATCACCGACGACGAGCGGCTCGCCGGCGATGTCGAAGCAGCGGTCGTATCGCAACTCAAGACGTTGCCCCGCGCGCACATCGCCGGAGCGTCGTGGCGCGATTATGGGGCAACCATAATCACGCGCGACCTTGGAGAGGCCATACCGCTTGTCGATGCGCTCGCGCCTGAGCATCTGGAACTGATCGCGGCCGATCCGGAAAGCCTGATCGGCCGGATTCGCAATGCCGGCGCGATCTTCGTCGGCGGCTATACGCCGGAAGCGATCGGCGATTATGTCGGCGGGTCGAACCATGTGTTGCCGACAGCGCGCTCGGCGCGATTTTCGTCGGGCCTGAGCGTGCTGGATTTCGTCAAGCGGACGTCAATCCTGAAATGCGGGCCGGACCAGCTCGCGGCGCTTGGACCCGCGGCGATTGCGCTCGGCGAAGCGGAAGGACTCGGCGCGCATGCGCGCTCGGTCGCGATCAGGTTGAACCGGAGATGAGCGCGCGATGACCGGCACGCCGTCCGCATCGAAGCTCGTGGCGGTCACGCTCGACGAACAGTCGATCGGGCGGTCTGGCCCGGACATCGAACATGAGCGCGCGGTCGCGATCTACGATCTGATCGAGGAGAATGCTTTCCATCCGGTTGATCAGGAGGCCGGCACATACGCGCTGCATCTGAGCATGGTGGACAATCGCCTCGTTTTCGACATCCGCAAGCCCGACGGCACTGCGGTAGTGGCGCATCTCCTCTCGCTGACGCCATTGCGGAAGATCGTGCGCGATTATTTCATGATCTGCGACAGCTATTACGCCGCGATCCGGACGGCGACGCCGGACCGTATCGAAGCGATCGACATGGGACGGCGCGGCTTGCACGACGAAGGCTCGAAGCTTTTGCAGGAGCGCCTCGCCGGCAAGGTGGACATGGATTTCGCCACCGCGCGCCGTCTGTTCACCCTGATCTGCGTATTGCACTGGAAGGGCTGAGTGCGCGATGCAGCCGCCCGGTACGCGACCGCAGTCGGTCCTGTTCGCCTGCGGCATGAACTCAATCCGGTCGCCGATTGCGATGGCGTTGTTTCGGCATCTGTTTGGCAAGCGCATCTATACCGGATCGGCCGGGGTAAAGCCCGGCGAGCCGGATCCATTTGCGGTCGCCGTGATGGAAGAGATCGGTCTCGATATCTCGAAGCACAAGCCGCAGACCTTCGAGCAGCTCGAGGACTGGGAAGGATTGAACTTTGATCTGATCGTCACCCTGTCGCCCGAGGCGCATCACAAGGCGCTGGACCTGACCCGGACATTGGCCGCCGATGTGGAATACTGGCCGACGCCCGATCCGAGCGACATCGGTGATACCCGGGAGCAGAAGCTCGAGGCCTACCGCACGGTGCGGGATCAGCTGATGGACAAGATCCGCGCGCGGTTCGGGGGCTCTGTGCGGGCAGGGGATTGAGCGGCAGGACACAGCTTGTCCGGTTGTTAAATCCCTCCGATTCCGATAGGTCTTCCAACCCTTTTCGAGCGCGCTCACGCGCCCCCGGCATTTGCCCTAACCGCGCACCATCCCATGATCGGCCGGCCCAAACTCGTTCTCGCTTCCGGTTCGCCGCGCAGGCTTTCCCTGATCAACCAGGCGGGGATCGAGCCCGACGCGCTGCAGCCTGCCGATGTCGATGAAATTCCACATAAGGGCGAATTGCCCCGCGCCTGCGCCACGCGGCTTGCCCGCGCCAAGGCCGAAGCCGCGCTCGAAGCCGTCAAGCTCAACGAGGAACTGCGCGGAGCCTACATCCTCGCGGCCGATACCGTCGTCGCAGTGGGGCGCCGGATCCTGCCAAAGGCGGAACTGCTCGACGAGGCCGGGCAGTGCCTCCGCTTGCTGTCGGGGCGCAATCATCGGGTCCACACCTCCGTCTGTCTGGTCACCCCGAACGAAAGCTTCCGCCAACGGATTGTGGAGACCCGGGTCCGGTTCAAGCGGCTGAGCAGCGAGGACATCGAGGCCTATCTCGCGTCCGGCGAGTGGCGGGGCAAGGCTGGCGGCTATGCGATCCAGGGACTTGCCGGATCGTTCGTGGTGAAGCTCGTCGGGTCATATACCGGTGTGGTGGGACTGCCGCTCTACGAAACGCTCGCGCTTCTCCAGGGCGAGGGCTTCCCGGTCCATTTCGGGTGGCTCAATACGTGACCATGCCGCGGTGCGAGACGCCCGCGCAAATCATGCGTCACTCCGCTCGCCTCTGAACCAGCAATCCATCATAATATTTAGCGCGAGTCGATGACGGGTCGGACCCGGGACCGCGCGTCGCGACGCCTGGTACGCACGATGGCACGCCCTTGCTACGCACGGACATTCGATGAATCTCGCCAATCATCTTGCAATGTCGGCCCGGACGTACCCGTACCGGCCGGCGATCGGATATGGGGCCGGCGTTCTTCTGAATTATACGGAGCTGGCGGGTCGGGTCGCTTACATCGCTGGCGCAATGCGCGAGCGCTTCAGGCTCGCGGAAGGCGACCGCGTCGCCATCGTATCGAGCAATCGCCCTGAATATGTCGAAGCGCTGTATGCGATCTGGCATGCAGGGCTTGTCGGCGTTCCCGCCAATGCGAAGCTGCATGGCACTGAACTGAACTATATCCTCGCCCATTCCGGCGCGCGCGTATGCTTCGCGTCACCGGATCTCGCGACCGTCATCGAGGCGCACGCGCCTCCCTCGCTGGAGCATATCGTGGTGTTCGGCGGCCGCTCGTTCGACGCGATGCTCGCCGCCGGTCCGGTCGACATCACCCCGCGCGACCCTCACGATCTTGCCTGGCTGTTCTACACGTCGGGCACCACCGGCCGACCCAAGGGCGCGATGCTGACCCATCGCAATCTCGCCGCCATGGCGGAGGCTTATGTCAACGAGGTTGATCGCACCGCGCCGGGCGATCCGTTGCTGCATGCCGCGCCGATGAGCCATGGCTCCGGCCTGTACATGGTCCCGTATGTCATGCGGGCCGGCGTCAACGTCGTGCCGGAATCCGGCGGTTTCGATGCCGACGAGGTGTTCTCCCTGATCGACGCCTGGCCACGGGTCTCGATGTTTGCCGCGCCAACCATGGTCAAGCGTCTGGTCGACCATCCAGACGACTGCCGCTCCGATCACATTCGAACCGTCGTCTGGGGCGGTGCGCCCATGTATGTCGAGGACACGTTGCGCGCGCTTGACCGGTTTGGACCTTGCTTCGCGCAGATCTACGGGCAGGGCGAAAGCCCGATGACAATTACCGTGTTGACGAAGCGCGAGCTTGCTGACCGGCGCAATCCTCGTTGGCGCCGGCGTCTGGAATCGGCAGGACGACCGTTCTCCTGTATCGAGCTTGCGATCGCCAATGAGCGGGGGCTTGCATTCCCGCAGGACGAGCCCGGCGAGATCCTGTGCCGTGGGGAAACCGTCATGGCAGGATATTGGCAGGACGACGAGGCCACGCATCGGGCATTGCAGGACGGATTTCTGCACACCGGCGACATCGGCGTCGTTGACGACGAGGGATATCTCCACCTGAAGGATCGTTCGAAGGACCTGATCATCTCCGGGGGCTCGAACATCTATCCGCGCGAAGTGGAGGAGGTGTTGCTGCGCCATCCCGGCGTCCGCGAAGTGTCGGTGATTGGCCGCCCGGATCGCGAATGGGGAGAGATCGTCGTCGCCTATGTCGTGGGGGAGGCGGACCGCTCCGATCTCGATACGCTGTGCCTCAACGCAATCGCGCGTTACAAGCGGCCGCGCGATTATGTGTTTGTCGATACGCTGCCGAAAAACAATTACGGCAAGGTGCTGAAGACCAACATCCGGGAGCGGGATTTCGCGAGCGCGGCGAACTATCCCGGTGCGATCGATGGTCCCTCAGACCGCAAGGGTTCTCCGCAGCGGGAATGAGCGAAATCGAGACACGCTTTCATCCATCATCGCAGAGCCTATCTTGTTGTCATGACTAGCCCGCCGCTCGTACCCGAAAAGCCCTGCCCGATCTGCGGCAAGCCGTCCGTGCACAAATACCGGCCATTCTGCTCGCGCCGTTGTGGCGACATCGATCTGAATCGCTGGATGAGCGGTGTCTATTCCATTCCAGTACGGGATACTGACGACGACCCGGAACTGCCCAGGGCGGCGGACGGGGACCGCGAGGAACGAGGTTAGGCGTTCCAGGGCCGCCTGGGCGCGCAAGTCAGCATGGCGGGATCCGATAATCTCGGTCGATGGCCGCGGCAGGGCGAAGGCCCACGGACCTCTCGTTCACGACCGTTCGCGCCGGTTGCTGTCGACCAGGAACGCCCGGTCCGCACCCCGAATTCCCTGATCGCGATGCTGGACAGCGGGGGACACGGCCTCTATAACGCGGCGCTCTGACCAAGGCCCCCGCTCGGGGACCCGGCGCCCAGGTAGCTCAGTTGGTAGAGCATGCGACTGAAAATCGCAGTGTCGGTGGTTCGATCCCGCCCCTGGGCACCA
>VFQN01002799.1_pt1 | contig 26138 bp, 26 predicted proteins | sample 3512371 | NCBI WGS metagenome assembly VFQN01 (sample SAMN10412370, study PRJNA504923) | tailings metagenome | isolation source: Replicate 2 from Balatoc abandoned mine | place: Philippines: Itogon, Benguet | collected 2017-08-28 | reverse complement strand
CGGCAAGGACAACAATGGCAAGGACAACGGCAAGGACAACAATGGCAAGGACAACAATGGCAAGGACAACAACGGCAAGGACAACAATGGCAAGGACAACGGCAAGGACAACAATGGCAAGGACAACGGCAAGGGCAAGGGCCACGACGACGGCGGCTACCGTGGCTACCCCCACGCTGCTGACGACGACACCTACCTCATCACCGGCAGTGTGGCCAATCCCCGCACGCCCATGCCCGTGCGCCGCCAGTGCTACATCCCCGCCGGCAAGAAGGTCATCCTGGACGTCATGGACGACTTCAAGGTGGGGCGGGAGCACGTGTATTAGCGGGGTGGCTGTGGTGGGTTGTGGGTTAGCGTTGTTGCCCTGCTGGACGCGGCAGGTAAGGAGGTGGGGTACGCACGTGGGCGCGATCGTGTGGCCTTACAGGCCGCGTTCCCTTGCTCAAACGAGACAGCAGCAGACTGGGACGCCAGCTGCTAGACAAGATCCGCAACACAAGGGCCACGTGTACGGTACATAGGTCATTCACAATGCGTCTCTTAGTCCCGCCGCGGCAGTGCAAGGTCCATGGGCGGCAGTAAGCTGCGGGTCCAGCACACCAGCAGCCCTGGTTTCTTTTGCCGGATCACGTCGGTAAGCGCTAAATCCTGGCCCCCTGCTCCCCCTGCCCCTCTCCCCCCGCAGTATTACGCCCCGCCCCTGTCCTCCTACTCCCCGCCCTTCAGCTCTGTGGTGCCCAACGGTGTGCGCCTCACCCCCGACTCCATGACCAGTGCCGTGCACGCGGCGGTGCAGGTACGGTGGGCGGGGGATTGGAGCATGAGAGTTCAAAGGACCTGTCATTTGTCTTGGTGCCGTTCCGCCCTGCCTTGCCCGGCTTGGCGGTACGAAGGCGCCCAGGATGCCGTGTACCGCATTATGGCAGGGCATTGGAGACGGGGGTCTTAGGCCCTTATCCGGCCCACACAGCACGTTCGTGGCAGGTTCCGGGATGCATGTCGTGCGCCGCAGTACGTACGGCAGTCCCTGCGTCCCTCATCCCCAACCCATGCGGACTCGAGTGCGAGGGTACCAGCCAATCCTGCACAGCACAGGGGCACACAGCCCACCATCCCTCATCCCCGTACTCGACCCCTAACCACACCACGCAACGCCCTGATTCGTACCCCCGCCCTGTGCAGGTCTCCAACCCGGACGACTGCCTGTACGCCCGCATCAACGGCCAGCCCGTCAAGGACCTGCCCAACTACTACCACGTGGCACACACCGACGACATGGACCTGGCGGGGGGCTTCCTCAAGGTGCACAGCGAGGTGAGCGTGGGGACTTAGTGAGGTCAGGCGTGCGGCAACTAACCGTGAGACAGAACGGTGGAGTCGGCTACGACTGCTGCGCACGGCTGCATTGTGGGTTAGCCGGGGCACCCTTAGGGCATCCGCGAACGCAGGTGTTGTGTTGAACAGGAGATGGGACGGAGCGTCCGTGAATGCCCCACCTGGTGGCCAGCAGGCGGGTATGTACACGTGTGTGTTGGACGCCACGGACGGCGGCCGTCTTTGCGCGCGTGCGGGCGTCCTTAGTCAACTTGTGTGCAATCAGCGACACAGGGAAGGGGACATTTCCTGCAGTAGTATCTCACGCTAACGAGCCAGGCGGGCCACTCGCGCGTGCCATGAAAACATGTGCCCTTTCCTGAATCCAATGTGCGGGTGCCGTGTACTGCGTGTCGGCCTCGGCCGCGTTTTGAATGCACCTACCTGGTAACGTGGTGAACACGGCCGGCCTCCCTCCTTTTGCAGGTGCGCGGCTTGTTCGCCCCCGGGCAGTTGAAGCTGCACGACAAGGGCTTCAAGAACACGGGTGGGTGACTGCTCGGCAAGCAAGAAGCACACAGCAGCATTATGATGGAAACGAGCACGGCCCTTCCTGAATCATACGCCCTAAGCCTCCAGCGCCTCTGTCCCCCCGGCTTGAGCTGACCTGCAAGTACTGCCCGCACAATCACCTGTCCATGCATCGCGTCAGCGTTGTTTACGTCACTCCCTCGGCCTGCCCGACTTGCCCCGCCCCTGTTCCCCTCCCCCAGACTTCGCCAGCGCCGGCTGGTTCCTGATCTTCCCCAAGGGCTTCCCCAAGGGCAAGCACGACATCGAGTTCGGCTGGCACAAGTGCCACCGCGTGGGCGGACCCTGGTGGCGCAACGGAAAGTACTACGGTGAGCGCTTAGGAGCGGCGAAGGCGCGCACGTGGCACGGGCAAAGGCACGCACGTGGCACGGGCAAAGGCACGCACGTGGCAGGGGCAAAAGGCACGCACGTGGCAGGGGCAAAAGGCACGCACGTGGCAGGGGCAAAGGCAAGCCTGGGCAAGCACGTGGCAGGGACCGGGAACCGTGTAGTGGATGGTGAAGGGTTAGCTAGTGAGTTGCCATTGGCAGGCCAGCCAGTGCAGGGATTCAACAATTGAAAGCTCTGCAGCCGCCAGTTGTGCCGCCCCTGTATCATTCTCGTACCTGCGATCGTGCCGTACGTCACCGCCCCAATCCAGACCGGCGCCGATCCGATGCCGCACGCCCCCATGCCTTGCTTGCTAATCCACTTCCTTCGCCTACGTACATGCTCTGGTCTTAGACTAGTACATGTACATGCACCAGCGTTTTCCTGGCTCCCTGACGCCTCACACGGTTTCCTCGCCTTTCACGCGTGCCCCCGTGCCCCCCTGCCCCTCCTTCCCTCCCCCCGCGCAGACGGCAAGTGCGGCTGCTGGCCCAACGCCCACTGCTACGGCGAGTGCGCGCAGTACCCCGCCTACGGGGAGACCACCTACGGCTGGAAGTACAGCGTGCACGTGGAGTAGGGGAGGGCGGCAGGCCCTGTGTGAGCCCTGTATGGCTGGGAGCGATTATGGAAAGGGACAGCGCCCATCGCGAGCTGCATGCTGGTGGATTTGTATCCTAGCACATCGTAGCGCACTGTTGCTAGCCGTAGCGAACTGTCTGCAGGGTATCTAATGTATCCGTGGGCTCTCTTTCCACAGCGGTGGTCGATGTGGGTACTTGCGTGATACAGATCAGTTCTGTTCTGTTGCTACAATATACTAGTGATGGTGTCAACTGGCATTCATTGTAGCGTAGCGAGACTGTAGCGCACTGCTGGTAGCCGTACGTGGCGAACTGTCTGCAGCGTTCCTAGTGTGTTCCGTGAGCCTTCTTTGCACAGCGTGACGCGCAGTGGACCTGCCTTGGTGATGTGTGGGTACTTGGCACCAACACTGGCCTTTATTTCCCTAGTTGCACGGCACTGGTGAAATAATGCTTGTTGCTTCAGGCGCTGCCGCTGCTGCTGCTGCTGCCGTGGGGCCTGGTGATGTGATGCGGTGTAGGGTGCATGCGCAGGGCTGTGCGTGTCACCGTACACACGTGCCAGGCCGGCCGGTCGGCTGGGTACCGTACAAGACGCTACCCCCAGCAGGCATCCACCTGTGCCGCCCTAACAGCCCACTTGCCGCACCCTGCTGATGCAGCAGCGTGTAACGCTTGAGCTGCACCTCCAAACACGTCCATCCCTGTGCGCGAAGCATTACCGTACACCATACAGCACACACTGACGCCAAAGCCAGCTGCGTACCTGGTAGGTGGAGGCGTGCCGGCGCAGGGGTGGGACTGTATGTGCACGTGGGAGCGACTTGATATGATGCTATTGCAGCGTCCGGCCGTACCGGAAACCTGCAACCGGCATCCACGCACCCACCAGGGTCGCCCTTGCATGACCTCCCTTGGTACGGCGCCGGCCACCCCGGCCACTGGCCGTTCCGATTCCCAATGGTCTGCAGCGGTAACGCCAAGGGTAACGCGAGTCACAGGCTCACAGTAGCGGCACAACCCCTGTATTGCTATGCTTTTGTTGAGACTGGCGAAATTACTGCTGCAAGGACACCATAGTGTGAAAATGGACTAGAACCTGTGTCCACCTCCGTCTCAAAAGCCGACGCCACCGTCGGGCACGCAGCACCGCAGGCCACAAACGCTCCATCCTTTGTGTTATCTCCGGGCCGGGGAGCCGCGCATCGAACCAGCCGCAGGGCTGCAACCTATGCATCCCGCCGGACGAGGCGCCATGTCTGAGCTTTGCCCCTGGCTGTCCTCTTACGTAGGTGGGCAACCCCGCACAGCCGGCTCTACAAGCCTAGGTCGCACAGCGGGCCAGCACATCTCCACATATACCCGGTATACCGTATAAAAGGACATATGATTCAGTGACGGGTCTCCCGTGCTAAAGCTCTACAGGACGACTGCGTCCCCGGTCTCTGACACATGTGCATCATTGCATTGGCCTCGTCACGAGCAGATACAGTGGCTGCGAGCCGACCCACGAACAGACGCTGTGCCGCCAGCTGCTTCCATGCGGCAATATGCTGCGGCAGAAAGGGCCCCCTATCCCGCCACCGGAAAAAAAACCCAGCACATACACGTGTCAAATAGGCACGTGCCCGCAATACCACCAAGCCCGGCACGTCTGCTGGCGACACTAAAAGCGTGCAGGGTCTGCAGTATCGTTGTACAGCTGTACACCAGCAAGCAACAGTGCGCAGATAACCAAGGTCCGCCAAGGCTTGCACACGTGGAAGGCGACACCGGGCAGTTGCCAGGCGGTTGCAGGGCGCGCAGTGAAACGGGCGCAGGGTGAAGGGCGCGTGCCACGCGCACTCGGGCGGGCCTCTCCGCTCGCGTTGCCTGTCCTTAAGTGTGCAAGTACGCGGCGTTGGGGGGTTGTATCTCGTATTCCAACGCACTTGCAAGATCGAAGGGGAGCACATGCAGTGAGACTGCAGGCACCCATCCACTGGCCTCGCACATCGGGCCATGGACGCTGCACGCGACAGTGGTGCCTGCGGGCGTGCAAGTAAGCACGTGCTGCAAGGATTGCAGCAGCGAGACTATTGAGACTTGATACATGCATGAAATGGCTATTGCTGCATGTGAAACATTGCCGGTGCCTTGGGCAGTGCCCCGAGCGGTAATTAGGTTGTGAGCAAGCCGGTCGCGCTTTCCGTTGCACAGGGGGTGGGAAGTGCAGGCAGAACCTCCTTTGGTACCGGCTCTGGGGTGGCATCGGTACCGGATCTGTGGGTGTGCATCTGTATCCGGACACTGCTCGCAAACCGACAAGGGCAGAACGATTGGCGCGTGCCCCTCCACTGCGGCCGCCCTGCGGTTGCTAGTGCTTGGGGCAACGAGAGCAAGGGGCCCGATCATGCCCCATAGGCACGCATCTTGAGACAGTTAGTGGCCCTGCAAGCGCGCATGCTTTTTCTGTATAGCTGTTGTAAAAATAATGAGATTTGTGCGGAGGATGTGCTGCCCTTGTCGGCTCGTCCAGTGCGCGGTATCAATTGGCTGACGTTGGGGGCGCTTGGGGTCGACGTCTAGCCAGGCAACTGGCAGACCCGAGGCAGGGGGGTTGCGCTGAGCCCCCGCCCGCCCGACCCGCGACACTGCCGAGGCTGTCGAGGTTGGTGCGGCCGAGGATCTGGGGGAAGATGCAGGGGAATATCTGGATGCGCGTATCGAGTGGTGGTTGCAGGCCGGAAGAGGGCGCTATAAAAGGGCCGCGGTGGCACACGCCCCTGCCAGGACGCGCCATTCTACGCCCATTCGTGGGCGCCTCTGTACACACACTGCTACTCCTGCTGCTTGACCTGCTGCCGGAGGCTCGCCCGGTGACGCTGCTTCCCTCCTGCTGCAACACACGCACGATGCGGTGGGTCGCGACGGACGGTGCAAGCTCTTTCCGCCAGGCACGCACCATCCATCCCGCACCCGCCGCCAACACGATACCGGCAATACATAGCAAAACGCGTGCAAACAACTTGCTCTCCGCTGCTACAACAACTGCATGCATGCTTGCCAGGTGCACCCCCTGCCCTTCGCACCTGCTCCCATCCTTCAGCCCCTCCCACGCCGCTTGGCGACCACCACCCACAGAGCCATCCCGACGTCTACAGATCTGTCCGTTGCTGCACCGCTCAGCTGGCCCCCCGGCACCATATATACCCAGCACCATACCCGGTACCATACCCGGCACCATACCCGGTACCATACCCGGTACCTATCTGCTCCTACTACGTAAACTTGCCGCCGCCCGTTCCTGCAGGCTGGCGCTGCTGCTGCTTGCCGCCTCTGTGGCGCTGCTGGGCCTGGCCGCCGCCACCCCCCAGCCCGACTGGTACCAGGCTGTGGAGATCCTGGACCCCGTGCAGTACCACAAGGAGTACAAGAAGGCGCACATCCAGTACTGGAGGTGGGTGGGGGGAAGGAACAGTCCGGTACTGGGAAGCCGGGCAGGATTGGTTGGGAAGCCACCAGTACTCGGAAACTGGCCCATGGGCAGGGGCGGTTGGGCGCAGCACGGCAGACAGTCACGGAGTCGACGGCCACCAAGGGCAAGCTCGCTCCTCCCCACGCCCCACCAGCCGTCCACGACGCCGGCGGCCGCCCCACAATTCATTTGCCACCAGCAGTCACCAGTCACCGCCCCGCGCATGCTGCTGCCTCCCGCATCCCCCCCCCCTGTTCCCCCGTGTGCCCAGGACCGTCGCCTCCAAGTCCGCCCACGAGTCCCCCCTGAGCCCCTACAACAACGACCAGCGCGCCTGCCCCAAGGCTATCAAGGTGGGTTGGGCCTCAGCAACCCCTCGTACGCCGTACATGCAACACAGCGATGTAACCCATAGATTGGCATGAGAGAAGCAGCAGCAGTCTGCAGCATATAGCCATGTTAAGGTCCATTCAAGGCTCACTGCACGGTGCCTCCCACACCAACAGCGCGCCTTGCCCTGACATGTTCCGCAAAGCGCTGCGTGGCTTAATTACGGTACCTGACCGACAGGACGCTGCCTTTCCCTCTACCCTCCTGCATCCCTCCCCCTGCCCCTCCCCCTGCCCCTACCACCACCCCAGCAGCGTTTGCTTGCCTACCGCTAACCTCGCTCTCGCAGGCTGACCGTTACCGTTTGAGTTCCTTTGCCGCTCCGCGGTGAACCCCTGCCCCCCTTCCCTGCCCCCACCTACCTTCGCTCCCTCCCAGGACCGCCGTGACTACGGCCGCGAGTGCAAGCAGGGCGAGTACGGCAACAAGGGGGGCTACTACTCAGGGGAGTACGACGACGGAAAGGGAGACGGCTACAGCCACTACGACAGGTGGGGGCGGGCGGGGCATGACTGGGGGCGCGTGGCATGCCGCCGTACTGCCGTTGCGTGCTTGCCTGTTCCGTGTGCGGTGCTCGCACGGTGCGTGCGGCCGGGTGAAAGCACTGCAAGGTACCCTGCTGCAAGCTGCAAGCTGCTGGTGTCCGTAGCTGCAGGCTGCTTGACATCTGCCAGACTTGCTTGCACGTGACACGCTGCGCTGTTTGTTGGCGCACACACTGGCCAATACCCGGTACATACTTTGTGACAGACATACGTGTGCACCTAAGTGGGCAGTGCGTGCTCACTGGCGCGCCTTTGTTTGTTCATCCTTACATAAGAAAGGTGCCGAGTGCCTTCATACCGGTAATGCTTGCTTGTCCGCTGCGTGCATGCACAGGCGCATGTTGACCGAGGGCGGCTACGACAGCGAGGACTGCAACACCAACGACCAGAACGGCTACGGCAACGGTAACAACGGCAAGAACGGCTTCAGCAACGACAAAAACGGTTGCGGCAACGGCAACAACGGCAAGGGTGGCAAGGGTAAGGACGACGGCGAGGACAAAGGCAAGGGCAAGGACAACGGTGGCGGCTACGGTGGCTACCCCCACCCCGACGACGACACCTACCTCATCACGGGCAGTGTGTCCAACCCCCGCACGCCCATGCCCGTGCACCGCCAGTGCTACATCCCCGCCGGCAAGAAGGTCATCCTGGACGTCATGGACGAGTTCAAGGTGCGTGGGGCGGGAGCACGTGTATTAGCGGGGTGGCGGTATTGGGCTGTGGGTTAGCGTTGTTGCCCTGGACGCGGTAAACACCCGGGAGGCTGGTTACGTGGGCGTGATCGTGGGGCTTTGCGGGCCGCGTTCGTTCCCTGGCTTTACTGGGACAGCCACAGACTGGACGCCAATTGATACCTGTAAACAAGATCTACAACAGAAGGGTTGCATGCATATGCGTGTGCGTCGGCCATTCACGTTGCGTCTCCTGATCCCACCACGGCAGTGCCAAGTCCGTGGGCAACTGTAAGTGGCGGGTCCAGCGGCCGTGGTTTCCTTTTCCTGTATCACCTCGGCCAGCGCTAAACTTTGGCTCCTGGCCCCTGCTCCCCCTGCCCCTCTCCCCCCGCAGTATTACGCCCCGCCCCTGACCTCCTACTCCCCGCCATTCAGCTCTGTGGTGCCCAGCGGTGTGCGCCTCACCCCCGACTCCATGACCAGTGCCGTGCACGCGGCGGTGCAGGTGGGCGGAAGCATGAGGATGAGGTGGGCGGTGACGTGAGGGTGGAACGGGAGCGCTCTAGCTTGCCTTGCCGCAGCCTCGTCCCGCTTGGAGGTGCAACAACAGAACACCGCATTACACATGCCCCTGCGCCGCATATCCCCAGCCCAGCGCTGGGTTTCAGTGCTAGAGCACCGGCCATACCCACCTCGCTGTTCCTCGCATCACAGAACAGGACCCAATAGGTTTGACGGGGGCCCTTGGCCGCGCCACCGCCCTGATCCGTACCGTTGGCTTGTGCAGATCTCCAACCCCAACAACTGCCTGTACGCCCGCATCAACGGCCAGCCCGTCAAGGACCTGGCCAAGTACTACCACGTGGCGCACACCGACGACATGGACCTGGCGGGAGGCTTCCTCAAGGTGCACAGCGAGGTGAGCGTGGGGCCGCAGCTGCGCACCCGTCATGCTAACAAGCAGCAACGAATACGGTTCGGTATTCACCTAAGGAGAGGTGCAGCACTCGCGGCAGCGCATGAGTGTGGGCGGGGAGCGGGGTTGGGGTACCGCACCATACCAACCATCTGCAATCAGTCTCCGTGAGCAGAAAAGGAGAGGTGCTGCACACGCACGGAGGGCATGGGAGATATGGGATTGGGGTTGACGGGCGGGTGTGGGGCGGGCAGGAGTCAACACGCTCGTGGGAAGCAAGGCGTGCCAGGTCCGTACTCGCCTGAGATGCTAACCCCAGTGGGGCGGCAGGGTTGGACGAGAAAGCGAAGCTGAATGCAAGAACGTCTCGACACGTGCACCCCTCCCCTGCGCAGGTGTACGGCGTGTCCGCCCCCGGGCAGGAGAAGCTGTACGACAAGGGCTACTAGAACACGGGTGGGTTCGTGGGGCACGTGCGGGCGATTAATGCAGGTCATCAGATACCCCTAACTCACCCCTGCACACGCGCCCCTGGGCTTGCGGCATACACCCACAGCCATGTATTGTACATCCGTTACTCGCACGCCTCTGCTCCCTTCGCATGGCTTGCCCAACCTGCTCAGCCTGCCCGACCGCTGCCCTGCCCCTGACCCCCTGTTCCCCTCCCCCAGATTTCGCCAGTGCCGGCTGGTTCCTGATCTTCCCCAAGGGCTTGCCCAAGGGCAAGCACGAGATCGAGTTCGGCTGGCACAAGTGCCACCGCGTGGGCGGACCCTGGTGGCGCAACGGAAAGTACTACGGTGAGCGCGGTGCAGGAAAGGCACGCACTTTGCAAGGGGTAGCGGGTACGGTAGTAAATCGGCAGGTCAGTGCATGGTGCGGAGCAGCATGTGCAACCGTCAACTCTGCTATGCAGCTAGCGGTCAGTTGCGTTGCCCCTGCACCTACATGCCTGTGAACGTGGCCGTTTATCGCCCAAAGCCAGGACAACACAGTACTGCACGCACCCCCGCCCCCTGCGCCTCCCTTCCCTCCCCCCGCGCAGACGACAAGTGCGGCTGCTGGCCCAACGCCCACTGCTACGGCGAGTGCGCCCAGTACCCCGCCTACGGGGAGACCACCTACGGCTGGAAGTACAGCCTGCACGTGGAGTAGGAGAGGGCGGCAGGCACTTTGTGAGCCAGGCCTGGGAGCGGTCGCGGAGAGGGACAGCGCCCCTCGTGATGAGGACGTGAGCTGCAATTGGCATTCTTTATAGCCTAGCGAGACTGTAGCGCACTGCTGGTAGCTATAGCAAACTGTCTGCAGCGTCTCCTAGTGCACGCCGTGAGCAACCTTTGCATAGCGGTAATTGGTGTGGGTTACCAACACTGGCTTTTCCGTAGTTGCACAGCACTGATAGTATGTTTGCTGCTTTAGGCGCCGCCGCCGCTGCTGCTGCCGTGGGGCCTGGTGTTGTGATGCGGTGTACGGTTCATGCGTGCCCAGGGCTGTGCGTGTCACCGTACACACGTGCCAGGCCACCGTGGTGGCGGCCGCTCGGCTGGGTACCGTTACAAGACACTGCCCCCAGGGCCCAGGCATCCACCCGTGCCGCCCTCCCAGCCGCCTTGCCGCACCCTGCTGCTGCGGCAATGTGTAACGCTTGAGCTGCACCTCCCACACGACCCTGTGCGCAAAGCATTATACCGGGACAGACACGATGATGCCAAAGCCAGCTGCTTACCGGTAGGTGCAGGCGTAAGGTTACAGAGCTGTGGGGGCGGCGGGCCTGGGCGGGCCGGCGGCATGCAACCGTACTGCAGCGTCCGGCCGTACCGAAGCATTGTAAACGGCACCTACGCGGGGTCGCCATTACACGATCTGTTGACCTCCCTTGGTACGGCGCCGGCCACCTGTTACACTCTGGCCACTATTGACCGTTCCGAGTCCCGTCGGTCTACAGCGGTGCCGCGAGCCACGGCACGCATCACAGGCATCAACCCTGCATGGCTGCTGCGAGAACGTTGGCATTAAAGTGTGCAGTGGACCAGATACCAAATCCACCTCCGTCCTAAATGACAATGCCACCGTTGATTATTGCCGCCTGGTGCCGCGTGTGGTCCTCCTACCCCAGGGCCGGGGAACCGCTCGTCCAGTTGCTAAGTCGCAGTTAAGGCTGCACCCTATGCTTCTATGCATCTCGCTCCAGCGAAGCACTTGGTATCTGAGCCTCGCCCCTGGCTGTCCTCTTAGGTGGGCAGCCCCGCACAGCCGGCTCTACAAGCCTAGGTCGCATAGTATGACTCAGCGACGGGCGTCGCCTGTTACAGGACTGTGTCCACGGCCTCTTTTCGCACCTCCATCACTGCACTGGCCTTCAAGACCAGCAGATACAGTGGCCGCGAGCCAGCCCAACAAAAGACGATCTGCCGTCAGCTTATCCCATGCGTCCACGCTGCGGCAGGAAGGGCCGCCTACGCCGCCATCAGCACACGTGTCATAGGGCATTGCCACCACCTCCGAACAGTACCTGACCACGCCCACGCAGCACGAGACCGCGCATTTGTGCCCATTCCGCCCATCTGCAGCGACCACACAGCTCCCGCTAGTGCCGCTGTTGTGCCGTACACTGTTGCCGCCGCTCCTGCTGGTGCCCTGCCCCGGCCGTCACACAAGGGCCTTGCATTGGTCCTCAAGTGTCCTGCTCCTGCGTCTCCTTCCCCCCCTACACGCTCCGCCCAGCCCCCCCCCCCTGCCCCCGCCCCCTCCCCTGCCCCCTTGGCCTCCAGCTGCGCCCTGAGGTTGCCCACGCTCCAGCACATGACGTATACAACTTGTCAAAGCTCGGCCCGTCCCATGGTGTCCGACTCGTCGCCTGCGCTGACCACCACAGTACAGGCTCCTCTGCTGCCTCTGCTGTGGAGGCACCAGTGCTGCTCCTGGGGCCAAACGATGGGTACTGTCCTGCCCCTGCTGCTGTTCCACCTCCTCCCACACGCTCCGCTCAGCCACCCCCCGCCCCTCACCCTCCTCCCGGCCTCTCACCCCCCTCCTGCCCCCTTGGCCTCCAGCTGCCCCCTCAGGCTGCCCACCTCCTGCCGCAGCACGTGCGCCAGCATCTCACACTCGTCCAGCTGCTTGGACACCTGCGTGGTAGGAGGAGATCATCAAACACATGCTCACACACGCTTGAAGTACACGCGTCGCTTAGTATTTCAGCTGTTGAACACCTGTGCATGGGCGTGCACAATGTCGTGCACCGGTGGCGTCCACCGAGCTAAGGTTCATGGTCAGTGCATACTTGTCCAGCTGCTTGACACATGTACGCCTAGCGCCTGGTCACGCGCCGTACGCGTCACACTTGAATGCATACGACGGCAGGCGGCATAGAACCCCTCCTCTCCAGAAACACGAACACAGCTTCTGATCCCCTGCCCTCACCGCCCCGTGCTTGTTCCTCAGCTCCACGTCCGGGCCCCCCGGCCGACTGACGCTGGCAAGCAACTCCTCCGGGTTATCGACGCCCTGCACCGGCCAATTAGCAATTCGGTATATTTACAGTTTGGGTATCTCTTGTCGTCCACTGGCAAGCGTAATCAGTTGGTGAAACAGCGAGGTCGAGGGGAGGACCCTGCAGCCAGCGGCATAGCAACAAAAGCGGAAACCGGGAGGCGCGTGGATGGCAAGTTCGGCGGCAGGGGATGTAGCAAAGCGAACATCGTATACCATAGGTACTTACTTGCAGCCAGGGGGCGGGTTCGGGCAGGGCCCACTCGCGGGACGGCGGCGGCGCGGCGCGTGATGCCTCCCACTCGGCGGCCAGCTCAGCGTAGGTGCAGCAGGAGGGGGACCTGGGGGAGGAGAAAGGGACCAGCAAAGCTTAATGTGGTGGTGAAAACACGCTGAATAGTAGTTGGTAAGGGGTTCAAGGAGGAAAGGAATTAGGGGGCGGTATCTTCCGCGTAGGTGCAGGAGTCGTGGCACCTGGGCTGGGGGAGGGGGCAGTGGTGTGGGGCTGGAAACGGGGCATTGTAACGGGGCCACGAGCACCAGTACTCGGGCGCTCAGCGACAGTGGACCCCTGTGGCGAAGTGGACGTTCACTGGCACTGTGGTGGCACAGCGTTTTGGTAATGCCCCGGAGGTCGTGCCCCAAGTACGGCTGCACGAGTTATGACCGCCCTTGCATCCGCCTCCGTTCCACGTGCATGTCAAGTGTGCCCGAAGGCCAGCCTCGTGCCCTCGAGGGCCGGGCCCTTGTAGCATGCTTGAACACCCCTGCCAGCCCTGCTGCTAAGGCCTGACCTGCAAGGCCCCTCACCACGCACCCCTTACCCACCTGTCCAGGCGCAACAGCAACAGCGTCCCCTTCGGCCTCACCTCTCCCCGTCCAGGTTGGTCAGGTGGCAGGCCGGCCAGCACCCTTGCAATTCAAACATTAAAGCCGTACCATACTGACACACACGCACACAATCTCGATGCACCACCTGATGTCCTTTCCCGTAACCCACCTCTCCCCGTCCAGGTTGGTCAGATTGGGCAGGGCTGCCAGCACCGCCGCCTTGTATCCCGCCACGGCGCGGCACACGGGGTTGGGCAGGCTGCGGTCAACGTTCTGGGAGAGGGGGTTGCCAAGGAGGGAGGAGGGGTAGAGGTCGAGGGGCGGAGGTCAGGCGGTGGAGCGAGGGGCATGGATGGTGCCTCAAACGCCTGCCCCTTCGCAAGGGATCCCGCCGGGTAGCCTCTTGAGCAGTTATTAACGCACTTGCGAGGGGCGTATGCGCGGTGCACTTCCCACCTGCAGCAGCAGCGTCCTGAGGTGCTGTACTTTGATTCCCTGTGCCTACTGCTACCCCACAGGGGACCTCCCCTGCTCTGCCTGGGCCCCACCTGCAGCAGCAGCGTCCTGAGGTGTGGTAGGGCGGCCAGCTCCGCCAGGGCCAGGGACTCAAGGGTGGGCAGCTTGTTGTCCTGGGGGTGGGGGGTGGGGGCGGAGTGAAGACTTCATACCACACATGCTACAACATAAGAGAGGGTGGACAGCAGAGTATCCTTAGGGGCGTGGGAAATGGGCACGGGGTAGGGCGAGGGGAACTGCGGATGGGCGGGAGTTGGCTTAAGGCGGCAGCCACAGGTATGTGGGCAAGGGGTGAGAGGTTCTAGGGGGGCAGTTTGCTGTCCTTAACCACTGTGGGGCGGACACCGGGGAGCAGGTGGCAGGGGCGTCAGCCGAGGGACCTGCAGGGGTTGACAGGACATACAGGTGGGTCCCGCACAGCGCAACCCCCGCTTGTGCAAGCTTGCGTGCCAGCGCAGAGGTGTACAACTTGTCTCCTTGTGCGTAGTCCTTAAGTGCAATAGCCCCACAACGATCCCCTCTGGCCCGAACCCGCTCCATCCATGCATCCTTGTGACGCATTCGTGCGTTGTTGCCCAACTCTATCTGCAGCGCCGGGTGCTCCAGCGTGCGGCTCATACCGCACCGGCCACCCCTTACGCACAAGCTCATATTTTGGCCCAGTCTAAGCGGAAGCCTTGCCTTCAAGCTCATATTTGTACAGCTGAGCAGGAGTACAGGACCTCACGCACGCACAAGCGAACGAACGAGCCAATTACCAATGCCTTAAGCCTCACCTGCAGCGCTAGGTGCTCCAGCGCGGTGCACGCCCCCAGCCCCTCCACACGCGCCACCCGGTTGGATGTCAGCACCAGCCGCCGCAGCTGGGGGCAGCACTCCAGGCCCTCGATGCTGCAAGGGGAGCACGCAGAGCAGAGGATAGGGGGCAGGAGCTCGTCAGGCTGGTAGGGCCCTCCGAGCTGTGCAGCATGAGGCACCCTCCCACGACCTCGGGGGTTGACGTCGAGGGCCAGCCCCCACTGGATGGCAGCGCAGACATGAGGGATGAGGCCACAAGGCTGTCCGACCACGCCCGTGGAACATGGCACGCGGCACGTGGCATGCGGCGAGTGGCGCATGCCCGCTTCCCACCACGCACCGCGTCCCCTGCGACGTGCACCCGGGACCTGCAGGCGCCGGCCGTGCCGCCCCTTGCTCCTCCTGGTGTGCCCACCAACGGACTGCCGCTTTCCCACATCACTACCCCCATGGATTACCCATGCGGGGTTACCTTCAGCTGCGCCTTCCCCACGTTTACCCCGTTCCCCGTTCCTGCCCGGCCCCACTTCCTCCCCTTACCCGTCCCTGCTGTTCCGCCCGCCGGGTTCAGCTTGGTCCCTCGCACCAAGCTTGGTGCAACTCAGATATTTGTCAAGCCCCACGTAAGCACACCTTGCCCCGCTCCTTCCTTTGCACGCCGTCTATACGGCGCCCGGCTTTCCGCTGCGGTCCGGTTCAGCTTCCGCTCCTTCCCCGTCCCTACCGTGCCACCTCTTCTCCACTGAGGTTGAGCTTTGATGCTTCCTCCGTCCCTACCGTGCCACGTTTCGAGGTTGCACACCCGGTGGCTTCCCCATACCCACCGTGCTATCTGGTTTCCGGCCAGGTTCAGCTCTGTGAGGTTGACGCATCGCTCCCAGGGGCCCAGCATGCGGGACAGGCCTGGAGGGGGTGTTGATGAGCGGGTTGAGAGGTGGCAACATCATCGCGCGGGCGGGGGAATAAGAAGCTAACCCAACACCGTGGTCGTCACGGTGCCTGGGGTTGCGAGGTGTGGGTGTGGGGTGCGGTGGTGGACAGACAGGCTGCGGCCTGACCCGCGTATGTGGCTACATGGGGCAACAATGCAGTACGTTCGTCTACCTATCCCGGTGGCATGCCGGTGTGCAGTGCAGCGCGCTGGTGCACCATCACCGTACGATCGCCTGTTCGCCTCCACAACCACCAGCACGACGTGCGCGTTCCCCGCCGGCAGCACCAGCGTAGCAGCAAAACCACAAGAGGTTACCCCAGTGCCTGCAAGAGTTCAGTCCTACCTCTGCTGCTTAGGTTGAGCTTGAACACAATCTCAAGGTCAAACCGCTGGGTGGTCTGTTTGGGGCCACATGTGGCGGACAGGACAAAGGTGACGATTACTGGCGTGTTCAACGAATGGCGTCGTGCATGCAAGTGGGCAGTAAGCTAAATAAACTAAACGGGTATCCTATAGGCGCATAGGGTGCATACAGGAGCGTGATTTGGTTGGAGGGGATGTCAGGTGTGGTGTGGGCGCTGGACAGGGCGGGTGGGCGTTGGGCTGGGAGAAGGCTACTGGTCCTCACAGTGCCCTTACACTCTTGATGACATCCTCCGTAACTCCCGAAAAGCTGCTGGTGCGGGCCAGCACTGGTGTCGAGCCATCGCTGCTGCCAAAGCGGGCGGAAGACTTCCGCGACATTCAAATGTCCCGCGGGCCAAGTTGCCCGTCGCCTGCCTCCATAAGCAGTCCAGTTTCTTACATATTTATATGTTTCGCTACACTACAGTGCTTTGATCAGAGAGGCTCCCGAAGGGGAAATGCAGGACTGCTGTGTATTTGCGTAGTCAAATGCAGTCGGGGCGCAATGAGGCTAACAATTGTTTAGCACTGACAATTGAGTCTTATGATATTATGTTCCGGACACACCAACTTGGTATCTTGCAGGGCATGACAAAGTGCATCATCTTTGCCACGCGGACCTAACTGCCAACCCATATCAGTCCACAACGCGAGAGCCCAAATTCTGCGCTCTGTAAGGTCAACTCCACTATAGTAACTAGTAGAAGCAGCCTCAGCCACCGCGCCAAGCCCCACGAAACGCAACCACGATGGCCTCCGCTGCGCCCAGCACCGGCAGCAACGCCGTCAAATGCCGACGCCTTGAGGGCAAAGTTGCACTTGTGACAGCTGCCACAGCAGGCATAGGGCTAGCGACTGCGGAGCGATTGGCGCAGGAGGGCGCTTCGGTCTTCATATGCAGCCGGAAGCAGGTGGGTGTTGCACATTGTCTCAACCCTCTCCACAGGTAGCGGGCATCAGCTCCGCCAAGTACTTGCAGGAATGTTGTGGTAGTATGTTATCTTGCTGTGCTAATAGGATCCTCCCATTCACTCCCGGCTCACCTGTGGCACACCGACGTGTTTGCCGCGCAACGCCTGACAGCACCTTCAGTACCGGTATCCCCAGCACCGCAAATCACGGACGCCGCTGCCGCTCCTGCTCCCCCTCCCGCTCTGGCCAACCTCATGCCGCCTGCGCCCCGCAGTCCAACGTGGACGACACGGTCAAGGCCCTGCGGTCCCGGGGTCTGGAGGTGGCGGGGTGCGCCTGCCACGTGGGCAGCGCGGAGCAGCGGAAGCAGCTGGTGGCACAGTGCGTGCAGGTGGGGAAGTGGGTTGACGGGGGAGGGGTGGTATCAAGGGTTGCAGGGGTGCAGGAGCAGAGTAGGTGTATATGTGCGCTTACCGTGTGGGCAGCGCGGAGCAGCGGAAGCAGTTGATGCGGCAGTGCGTGCAGGTGGGGAGCTGTTCGCGGCCAGTGTGTGAGTGAGTGGGGTGTGGGCAGTATGGGTGATGGTGCTTATAAAAAGGGGGCCAGTACCACTCTGCGTTTCTTGCATGCACGCAGCACGCGCAGCTGTGGGTTGGTTCATGCAGGTTGGGTTGGGGCGCTCCCGCCGGGGTTATGTGGTACTGTATGCTGCAAGGCGGGACAATGCGGGACAATGCGGAGGCATGCCAGGGCGGTCGGTGGTTGCGCCTGCGCGTTGGAGGGACACAGAAAAAGTGGAACATGAGCTCGGCACGGCAGCGCGCTCAGCAGGCGTTCAGCCGGTTGGCAGGCAGGCAGACAGCATGCCCTTGGCGTGGGTGCCTTTGGCGGGCGCTCGAAGTACGGCAGCGGGGTACGGCAACGGTACATCGCATGTGGCACATTGCACAATCCCGACGTTACCGCTTCCACTGCAGAAGGGCCTCTGGGTCTGGTAACTCATGGCCAGTGCGCGCGCTACCGGGGAGCCGACCCAAACCCAGCCAAGCTCGTTTGTAGCCGCTGCCGTACGGCGCTCTCCGTACGGCACCCAAAGAGCATGTACTGCTCCCCACGTACAGAAGTACGGCGGGCTGGACATCCTGGTGTCCAACGCGGCGGTCAACCCGGGGGCGGGGCCGCTGGCGGACACGCCCCCTGACGTCATCGACAAGATCCTAGACATCAACATCAAGGTGCGGGGGAGTTGAAGCGTCCCTGAGCGCCCTCATTGCCGCCTCCCCATGTGCATGCCTTGTAATGTACACTGTGCACTGCAAACATCAGTATCAAGGTGGGCCGGAATGTAAGTGTTCATTGGCGGCCTTCCTCAGGCACACAGGCGGCGCTGCCTCAGCTGCACGCCTGGCCCCGCCGCACCGCATCCAGCTTGGGCAGTGTCCTCTCTTGCACCCTCCTGGACACACTCCTCGCCCAATTCCTCGCGTTCTGCGCGTTGCAATACGGTAGTCTGCTGCCTCCCTTCATTCTGCCCCTAGGCCGCCGTGCTGCTGGTGGACGAGGTGCTGCCCACCTTCACGCCTGGCCCCATCAGCCCACCTGGCCACACGCGTGTGTTGCCCCTTTTTTTCGTGCCGTGCTTCCCGGCAGGCTGCGGTGCTGCTGGTGCAGGAGGCGCTCCCCCACCTTAAAGCCCGGGCCGGACTATCGCATTCTGCCTGGCAGCTTTTTCGACACACTCCCCTTCCCTCCTTGCTGGCCCCAGGCTGCGGTGCTGCTGGTGCAGGAGGCGCTCCCCCACCTGCTGCAGCGGCCGGGGGCCTCCATCGTGCTGGTGTCGTCCGTCACAGCTTTCAGGTGGGGCGCTGGCAGGTGTTGGGGACATGGGAAGCCCCGTAACACCAGGGAGCTTGCAGCCATGCATGCTCAGGTACCGACATGGTCCCACGGCCGACACGAAAGCCAGGAGCGGTAAAAAAAGTGCGCATTGGCCGTATGAGCCTTTGCGCGCGTGTTCTCCGTCGGTCTTACCACCCTAACCCACTAGCCATCAGCTTTAACGCAAGACCGCGTGTAATGGCATTTGCTTCTCGCGCGCGCAGGTCCCCGAGCCCCGCCGCCAGCCTCAGTATCTCACCTGCCTGCCCCTGTTCATTCCCCCTCCCTCCTCCCCGTCAGTCCACCCGAGCCCATCGCCATGTACGCAGTGAGCAAGACGGCGCTGCTCGGGCTGGTGGGTACGGCAGGGGGCAGGAAGCGTGGGCAACGTGGGGCCGTGGCGGGGTGTTCGGCGCGAACACGGCTGTCACAGCCCCCGCAACTGCAGGTTGCCCAACGCTGGGGTGGGGGCCTGGTAGCCTGCCTCTTGCACCACAGCATCCCAATGTGCTTGCCACGCTACGCCTGGTCTGCTGCACCTTTCCTGGGGCCCCTTGCACAATCCCCTCCCCCGCACAACTTCCGTATCCCAGCCACACCCAACCGGCCCCATGCATCCTTCCCCTTCCCAGCACATACGCCTCATGAGTGGGGCGTCCACCCGCCAGTCCGCACAACCCCGCCGATCCAACCAGTGCGAATTCTCGCATTAACCCCTAGCCAGCACCCAACACCCTGTGTGCAAAAGCTTCTACCCATCCACGAACCCTACCCCCGCCTGCCATGCATGCCCTTGTGCGTCTAGGCTACCGATAAGGGCCTGCGTCCAAGGTGTTCCCTTTCCCATAGACCAAGGGCCTGCCAGCCAAACCTGGACCGCTTCGCGTGCCCAGTGCCCCTACCCCTACTCGATACTAGCAAGGAGGTCGCTCTGCCTTCGCGACTCGGGGCATCAGGGATCTTCTGCCCCCCAAAAATAACGGCATATTGTACTCCTCCCTCCCCCTCCCACCAGACCAAGGGCCTGGCCGCGGAGCTGGGGCCCCGGGGCATCCGCGTCAACTGCGTGGCCCCCGGCATCGTGCCCACCAAGTTCTCAGCGGCGCTGGTGGAGACGCCGGAGCTGGTGGGTGTGGCACGTACCTGGGGGAAGTGCTCAAGGGGACCAAGCGCATGTTGGCGGCTTTGTGCTAATAGGGAAATTATGGAGACGGCGGGCCTGGCGGGGAGGGCGGGATGCCAGGGATGGTGGCCGGGACCGGGCCGGCGATACTAGGGGTGATTTGGGGATGAAAGGCCAAGAGCAACACCCTGACTCGTGTTGTCCCCGTGTCCCCCTGAGTAACCCCTGCTGTCCTATTCCTGCTGCTACCCCTCTGACGCACCCACTGGCGCCCCTCAAATCCCCACCCCCCAGGCCGCCCGCAAGGCCGAGGCCACTGCACTGAGGCGGGCAGGCGGCTGGGCGGCCCCCCATGTTGACACCCGACTCGTGTTGCATCCTGACTCATGCTGCCTCATGACCGGTGGATGCCCCCGTGTGCCCCCTTCCCATGCACCCCAGGCTGCCCGCCAGGCCGAGACCACTGCACTGAAGCGCCTCGGAGCCCCCCACGAGCAGGCAGCCGCCATCGCCTTCCTGGTGTCGAGTGACGCGGCCTACGTGACAGGGGAGACCCTGGTGGTGTCGGGCGGCATGCACAGCAGGCTGTGAGGGGCCCCCGCGTGACGGCCGACATGACGGCCAGTGAACGTGGCGCGTCGTTGTGCGGGGGGCTTTTCGGTGTGGTCCCACAACCGTGAACCTGCCCCGGCCGTAGCGGCTCGTGTTGCTTTGGGAGGTCTGTCGCGCTTGCCCCCCCGGGGTGGTGGGTGTGGAACGAGCGCACGACAACCCGACCAGAAGGGCTCCCTTATTAAAACAGCTAAGTTAAGGCCACATGCGCTGCGCAAACCACTCCAGGGCGACCCGCCAGCCCTGCGTACTTTACATCGTAACAACAACGACCCGGTCAGTGCGTGGCCGCGCAAGGAATGCGCGAAACGTTGGTGCGTGGCCCCCGAGCAAGGCAGCACTTCGGCCGGCGCCCATGCCCGACGTTTGTCATTCCCCCTGCTGAGTATTTAGTGCTACAGTATAACTTTCTTAAAGCTTCGGTTTTCTCGCATAATGGCTCCGAGGCTGCATGGAGCTGGTTGAGGAGCCATGCAGCGCGGATTGGCGGTTGGAATTTGAATTTTTCCGCATCTGTCGGGTCAGTCTTGCTATATAATTTATTTACAAGACGATAATGTCATCTCCGCGATCTTGCCAGAATCTGGCGCACGCGTGCCCGAGAGGTCTAAGGGGCTCGACTCAAGATTACTTGCGGCTTCGAGTAGTGCAAACTGCGTGAGTTCGAACCTCACCGCGTGCATAATAGTTTTCCTGCCTGTCTCTAGAGGTCAATCCCCATCGCAAGCAGCTCTTTTCCGTGTTTGCAAGTATCTTGGCTTCTTGCAGCACTGGCCATGTATGCATGTGAAATTGTTAGCCAGTCTTCAATCACATGGTCGACGATTCAGCAGGAAACATGAGTGGGCAACACGTACGCCCCCGTTCTCCCGTAACACCGCCCCGAGTAACAACGAGGGCGCGTCGATCAAAGTAATCGCAGGATTACAGGGAATATGTGGTCAGCTGTGCAATGACGCGTTGGGCGCGCGGCCAGTCGGACCCTGCGAAAAGAGCCGTGCGCTCTGCGCTGTGTCCGCGTGTGACCCATGGGACGTCAGCAGTCTGTGACGCCACACCGAGGGGCTGTGGCAGCTGGCCGCATGCGTACAGCCGCGCGCTAAATTTACACCCAAACACTGACCGCAAACGCTCTGCTTATCACTACAGCTTACCAAACCTTCAAAGCTCTAACTGCGCTTCCTTCGCGAAAGCCGCGTGCCCCTGCGCATATCGCGATTGCGCCCCAGGCACACGTCAAACTGCGCTCACAGACAGTGCGTCAGCCTTTAGGGCCATTAACAGCCTATCTGCTACCGGCGCTCTGTTTCTTGCTCTTGCGACTGCTTCAAGCTTGAGCCATGGCCGTCACCTGGGGAGGTATGTATGTCCGCTGCTATCCTGCCTGAGCTGGCCCTGTGTCGTGGGAACTGCGTGTACGCTTGCAGCCTGTTTACAGTTTGGACCAGCCAGCAAAATGCTGCTCGTGGCAGCACAGACAAATGAAGGCCAGGAACGCGCTTTAAGAAGAGCAGCAGTGAGGTTCTGTGGCTGGAAGGACTGCCACTGCGCCGTCGCATGTCCCACCCGTCTCGCTGCCCGTGCATGCTGCCCGCTGCCGGCAACCTGCTGCCTGCCACACGCTCCCCCCCAGCCTTCATTTTCTTCACGTGCATCCCTCAACGCATGCCTTCCTTGCCTTGCTTGTGCAGACATCGTCAAGTTGTCTCGTGCAGTCATCGGCCTGCCTGCTGCACGCCTCCTCCAAACTCCCCTTCCTGTTCTTTGCCACGTTATTAACACACTCTGTTACCGTTTGTTCATCGGCGCAGACATTGGCAAGTTCGTGCTGGCGGTGCTGCTGCCCCCGCTGGGCGTGCTGACGGAGACGGAGCGGCTCAACAAGACCTTTTGGATCAATGTGCTGCTCACCCTCATCGGGTACATCCCAGGTGCGACAACGTCGATGAATGTACGCAGTACTTAGGGTATCAAAGCTTTTGGGCTTCCTCCGGGACAGGTATTGTTCATGTCGGAGGGGCCGCGGTGGGTGGCACGGGTTGCACACTGCCACGTGCCACGTGCCAGGCAGCAGGCCAGGGAGGCAGTGTATTCGTTCATGGAGCGCCCCGGTACCCAAGTGCGTGTCGAGCCGTTGGTACTTTGGGTCTTCAGTCTCTATTCAGACAAGTTTTCACTCAAGGACGAAAGGAACGTGCTGTCGATAGGTTGTGTCTGGGTGTGTCTGGTCTGAGGCCCCTAACGGCCTGGTCGTCATTATCGGTACTTGGCTCCGCCGCACGTCAGCAACACACCCCTTGCGCTGTGCCATCCTCCCTTTCGCATCCGCAGGCATCATCCACGCATTCTACGTCATCTTGAGGTACTGAGGAGCAGCGGGCTGTGGGCCTAATGCACGAACATGGTGATGAGAGAGCGCTCCATGATCCGATGCGATCAACGCACTTGCGGGCGCGCGGGGTTGCAACTGGTTGGCATCAGGGGATGACCCCTAGTTGGAGCTTTGGTTGACGGATCCGATGGCTAGTGTGGCTAGGCCCTATTGGGTTGTGTACTAGTACTGCCGGTGTGGGTAGACGCGAGATGAGATCAGCAAGGTGTGAAGCATGGGGGCCTTCTGAGTTCTGACAACTGAGGGAGGGTGCGACGTGCGAGGGCCACAGTGATGGTTCGTGTGGTGCCACACTGGCACGTGTGTGGCGTGCGGCGTCGAGCGGCAGGAGGTTGACAGACAACATAAAACTGTATGAGGAGAGCTGCTTTTTGCTCTTGGGGCTGGGCAGCAAGGCGGGGGTGCGTTCGCGCAAGCGTGCCGCACATTTAGCGATGAACAACGGTGGTACATACCGTACGTAAGCTCTGCACCGGTCTGCTGCTGTAAGGTGCGTGCTGTCCGTCAGTCAAGACGGCTTACACGTGCTTCTTCCCAGCCAGTACGTGCACCATGGCGTGTACGACGGTAGCGATCAATGTCCTGGCAAGTGTCGCCGGCAACCGTGCGTACACCAGGCATTCCCTGGCATCCTGCACATAAGCCAGCGCCACATGCATTAGGGTGCTACGCTGCTACCACTACAGTATATTAGCAGTCACCAACACAAGTGCCAGCCGCCGCGGGCGCCCTGCGCAGCCCATCATGGTCATGCTTGGGCAGTCTTTTGGTGCTGCGCTGCCACCAGACCACTTCATTCAACCAGCATAACACAGTTAGCGGCTTATGCGAGCGTGCCGTGTGACCCGCCACTAGGCAACGCCCCCCCGCATCAGTGTTGGTGCGCTGTGTCCCAGCCTGCCCGCAGGCCCAGCGCATACCGGTACGGCATGCGCGCGCGGCATACACCCTATGTGTCTAATGAGCCACCGCCCCGTCCTTGCCGAGCAAGCCATGTACGCAATGCGAAAGGGTAAAGCGTAATGGCCGCACGCTCCCGCCCAGCTGCTAAGCCACGCACCCGTTGTACCCCCACGCACACACGACTGCCGGCAGGCGCATTGGCCCTGTCAGTGTCACGGCGTGGCGTCCATGCATGCCCCCCGTCCCGACACGACAACAACTTTCATTGCCCTCCGCCAGTTGTCATTCCTATGGCTGCTGTTGCTGCTCCTGCTCCTTCCGCTGCAGCAGCAGCAGCTTGGCGTGTGCCTCCGCGCTGTCGGGCTGCCGCCGCAGCGCCGCCAGCACGCACCAGCGCGCCGCCACGTGGCTGCCGGCGGCGGCGTACGCGTCGGACAGCGCAAGCAGCAGCGGCTCCAAGGGGGCTGCAGGGGTAGGGCAGCAAGGGGTGGTACGCGTAAACCGCGAGGAGCATGGGGTGGTACGCGTAAGACGCGAGCAAACCGTGTGAGGTGTCAGGGAAGCACGGAAACGCTGGTGCCTGCACGAAAAGAGCGAGTTGGTTGACGAACGGAGAGCAAGAACGACGAACGACGAGCATGGGGTGGTGTTATGCCATGTGTGTATGGCCTCCTGGATAGAAGCGACTGTGTGCGGTACTCTGTAGGCGGAAAGAAGCAGAGCTCATGGTAGGTGTGTGCCTGCCTGGATGGAATGCGTGGTACGCAGTGTAAGGCGGACAGCGGCAGCGGCAGCGGCACGATTGGGAGCTGCATGGGCCTAAAGACTGACGATCACATGCTTCACACAAGCTTGACCATCGGATGCGCCTCACCCCTACCCCAAGAACACGCCCCTCTCCCCCACGTTCCAATCCCCCACTCCACCAGTGGCAACCCCCCTAGCACGTCAGCCCACCTTGCCCGCTCTCCACCTCCACGCCCTTCGCTTCCTTGGCCGCTGCGCCTGCCTCCTCCACACCTGCCACTTCCCCGCTGCCGCCGCTGCTGCTGCCGCTACCACCGCTAGCCTTGGCCTTTCCGCCGCCGCCGCCCACCGCCTTCCTCGCAGCCAGCGCCTGCACGCCCAGTGTGGCTCCCCCCAGCGCCAGCCAGGAGGCCAGCACCGCGTGCGGCTGCAGCAGCGCCGAACAGTAAAGCGGCAGCAGCAGCAGCTTGGCGGCCATGTGCAGGCCGGGGCTCTGGCCTGCATGGTGTGGATGGGGGTGTGGGGTGGATTGAGGTTTCCCACAGCAGCAGGGCAGGTTATCAGTTAGAGGCCATGGCCTGCACGGGGAACGGCGTGAAGCCCTGTGGAGGCTGGGGCTCTGGCCTGGAGGGTGTGTGCGCCGTTGGAGTAGGGTGGGTTAAGGCAGCAGCGAGGCAGGTCGCCACCATTGGGCCTAACCCGCTAAGCGGTCCACGGCGCGCCGCTCAGTGGCATACCGTAAGCGCCGCGCCCGCCTCACAGGTGCAACTAACGTAAGGGCCTCCCCACTACCCACCACCCACATACTAGTACATGTGCCAGTCTAAGACCAAAGCCGTGACGTTGTAGAACGGAACCTGGTCATACTAGTACATACTTGTGCCAGGCATTGCATAATAACTCTGTTTTGTTCTAGCGTTACCCAGCTCCCGCCGATCGGTCTACGGCGCTGTTGTACATGAGCGCCAAGCCTCAGCCCAGTGCCTCACCGTAACGACCAACACCAGCAACATATACATAATGACGCACCCCCACCTTAACACACAGGAATCAACTGCCGCCGACCAATCCGCGACACTGGCGCACATCAGCGCGAGGCCCACAATCTGACGCCTCCCTGTGACACAATCCTCAGGCACCACCTCCTAACCCACCACCCTTCTACACATTGGTCCTCGAACTACGGTACCAGATTCACTTCTAACGTTGCCCACCTCCCGCCGACCGGTCCACGGCGCTGTTGTACATGAGCGCCAGGCCCAACGGTATCAGCGTGCCGGCGGTGCCGAAGGGCGTGGACAGCGTGGACAGGATGAGGGGCGGCGCGGTGAGGTCGGTGAAGGGCGGCAGGCCCTGGCTGGTGAGGCCGGGCCACAGGTTGTCCGACATGCGGCGGAGCGCCAGCGTCAGCGCGACGGCAAGGGAGCCCTGCAGGGGGAACAGGGGGAAGGGAGGTGAAGGGGCCGCAGCATGTATATGGGTGTGAGTTTGTGGTGGGGAAGGGAGTGCAGGACATGCGGCGGAGGGCCAGCGTCAGGGCGACGGCAAGGGAGCCCTGGAAGGGGAGGAGCAACGGGGGAAGAGCGGGCACTGGTGTGTGATAGTGTGTACCAAGGCTGAGCAAGGGGGCAGGTATAGGGGCTACAGCAGAGTGTGGAGGTGTCTCTTGTTGTGGGTTTGCCGATTGTGGAGCAGGGTGCAGGGTGCAGGGTGCAGGGTGCAGGGTGCAGGGTGCAGGGTGCAGGG
>VFQN01002798.1_pt1 | contig 26147 bp, 37 predicted proteins | sample 3512371 | NCBI WGS metagenome assembly VFQN01 (sample SAMN10412370, study PRJNA504923) | tailings metagenome | isolation source: Replicate 2 from Balatoc abandoned mine | place: Philippines: Itogon, Benguet | collected 2017-08-28 | reverse complement strand
CGAAGGGCATATAAAGTTCAATAAAAAAGGAGAAGGGGCAACGACTTTATCTTGCAACCCTAGGCCAGGTGTAACGCACCCTGCTGGACGACGCAGCGCTTGCCCGTTCGTCCACGCCAAGTGGCAGACTATGTCGTACTATTTGCCCTGCTAATAACATCAGATATGACCTATTGACTCACGTCCTCGGCGCTCGCGCGCTCGTCCATGCCGGGCAGTCCCCTGGCCGCCGCCACCGCCGCCCCCCTCAGCTCCGCCTCAAACTCCCGCTCGTCGACCAGGGGGGCAACCAGCGCCGCCGCCAGGACCTCGTCTGATAGGCACGGCGCGAGAAAGGGTGATGATTCACAGTCTTGTTGCTGGTACACCAATCGGAGAAAGACATGTGATGCCTGTGACTGCCCCAAACTCATCTGGTGAGTACGAGCCGTGGGGTCATGCTGGTGATGCGGATGCTTGCAGGAGTAGATAGGGTGTGGTTGGCAAGGTTGGCACGAGCCGGATGGTGCATGCTGATGACTGGTGCGGTCCTTGACGGGACGGCACCAGCACCTGCCGTACACGGGTGTACGGCACCACGGCAGGGTGCGGCCGGCCGGACAGGGCCACAGCCGCCGGCACCTCGCCTGGCAGCGCACATGGAAACGAGATAACGAAAGCAAAGCTCTCCATGTGCTGCAGCTGCACTGCAGCTGTGCTGCCGCAACCGCACACACCGCATCCGCTACACACCTGCCAGGGGGGCGGGTCCCGACGCCTGCCGCTGCTGCTGCTGCTGCCGCTGCGGCCCCGCGTCCGCGTCACGGTCCTCGCGCTGCTGCTGCTCCGCCCCCTCCTCCCCCTCCTCCGCGTGCTGGCGTTGGCGCTTGTGGTGCAATGAGTCGATGAGGTGACGCACCTGAGGAAAAGCACGGGCGAAATGCGGCGTGTTACATGGTTGGTGAGGTACGGTACGGTACGGTACGGCAAGGCTTGAAGCAAGGCGTGCGGTAACGGTTCGTGCTGCGCGTGCCGTGATGATGCGCGGTCCACCTGATACCGGTAGCCTGTCCACCTCCACCGTCGCTCGTGTGGCTAAAGCAGCTGGCGGCGTCGGCGGGCGGCAAGCAACCGCCGTCAAGACACCTTATCCTGGGCACCCCCGAAGTGCTTGCACTCTGTGCTCCACTCGGTGACTGCGCGAGACCGCATCACCGCACCAGTCATGTTTGCATGTCCAGCCCAACGTCTGCCCAACAACAACAGCTGCCGCCCAGAACCACTCCTGCCTCAAGCTATACTGTATGCGCACGAACCCCGCCCACCCACCCTACTCACATCCTCGGAGCTGGCCGGCTCGTCCATTCCCGGAACGTACGGCAGCGATGGTGGCGGCGGCGGCGGCGCCTCCTCCCCTTCCTCCTCCTCCTCCGCCTCCGCCGCCGCACTGCCCTCACCCTTCCCTCCGCCGCCGCCGCCGCCGCCAACCGTCACCGCCGCCTCCATCGCCGCCGTCAGCGGCCCCGTAGGCGGCGCCCGCAGCGCCTCCGCCTCCGCGCCTCCGCGGTAACTTCCACCGCCGCCGCTGCCACCGCCTCCCGCTGCCGCCTCCTCCTCCCCCTCCCCCTCCTCGCTCGCCCGCCGCCTCCGCTCCTGCATGCGTGCATTGTAAATCTCCGCAATCACCAGCTGCTGCGGGATGCTGAACCCGCCTGCCATGCCCTCCTCCCCCTCCTCCTCTGCGTCCCCTCCCTCGTCACCGCCGGACGGCACTGCCGTACCCCCGTCACCGCCGCCGCCAACCTCCCCAACCGCCATTGACGCCGACGGCGGTAGCTGAATATCCTCATCACCGCCATCCTCCCACTCGCCCACTGCCACCGGCACGTCCTCATCAGCCACCGGCGGCGGTGGCGGCGGTGACGCCGCCGCTTCCTCCTTGACGCCTGCAGCAGCATCGGCCACCGGGGGCGGCACCGCCGCCGCCGCTTCTTCCGTATCACCTGCGGCAGCGGCGCCACCGCCGTCGATGGCGGCCTCCTCGGCGGCGGCGGACTCAAAGTCCATGTAGCTGCTGACGCCAGCGTCGCCGTCGCCACTGCCGCTACTGCCACCGTCATCGCGGCCGCGGCTCTCGGCGGTCAGTCCAGAGGCGGCGGAGAGGGCGGAGGCGGCCGGGCGCTGCTCCACCGCCGCCGCTGTCGCAACCACCGGGGTAGGCCTCTCGTCCTGCTGCTCCTGCTGCTGCTGCTGCTGCTGCTGCTCGTTGGGTGCTGGGGCATCTGCTGCAGGGGCGCTGCTAGGCTGCTCCCCTGCTGCCAAGTGCCGTCCACCTCCTCCAGCCTCCTCACTGAGCCCCCGGTACCCAGCAGCCCCCGCCGCTGTACCGACACTTGAGGGCGCCTGCTCCCCCTCCCGCCGCTCTGCCGCCTCTTCCGCTGGCCCTGGCTGCTGCAGCAGCTGCTGCTGCACCTGCCCTGTGCGCCCCTCGCCACCCTCTTCCTCCATGCCCTCCGCCCCAGCCCCGGCCCCGCCGGCGTCCCCTTCCGCTGCCCCTGCCGGAGGACCGCCGCTACCGCCGCCGCCGCCGCCGCGGCGGGGAGAGCCCGTCGCCGCCGCCACCTCTGCCTCAATGGCAGCGGCAACACCGCCGCCGCCGCTACCGCCGCCGCCGCCGCCGCTGGCTGGGGCAGCCGCGGGTGCTGCTGAGGGTGCTGCCGCCTGCCCCACCGCTGCCTCAACGGCCGCCGCGATGCTGCCTCTGCCGCCGACTGTGTCTGCTTCTCCATCTCCTTCTCCCTCATGCTCCGCTGTATCAAAGCTGCTGCTGCCGCTGCTGTCGTTGACGTCTACTGGCGGAGCCAGAGCCTGGGTCTGGGTCTGGGGCCCCGCAGGCTCCGCCGCGGCGCCGCGGTCCGGGCTGACGTCGATGCCGACGTTCGGCGATACGTGTGGGGCTGATTGCTTCTCCTCCTTTGGCAGCTGCTGTTGTTGGCCCGGCTTCGAGGCAGGCATGGATCCGGCCGGGTCGCCGACTGCGTCGTGCACGTCCGCCATTCTTGCCGGTCTTCTTGAAAGTGGCGAAGGTGTCTCGAGGCGCGAGGGGCACAGATATCAGCCTTGATGGCAGTCAGGGCTGTATCACCGTATTGCGGATGCTCGCAATATGCCACGCGTTGCCAGCTAAGCGGCGAGACAGTAAGCGAACTTTCGTTGCCTCTCTGACGACGTCGCAACTGGCTGTTAATTGTTGGTATGTAGGTGCAAATGGCAAGTTCGCAGACGCATGTAGGCGTTTAACGGCTCTGTCAACGGTATGCTATGCGCTTGACCGCGTTTGGCACCCCCATTCGCGTCCCCCGAGCCCTGACGTCACGGCGCCTAGGGACCGACCCGCGGGACCTTCCTACCTTCTCTGGCAACACAAAGGTGGAGCAAGTTGCTTAACTATGAAGCATAGCATGTATCGTTCAAATGTCCTAAGCCATGTTCAGTCAGTAGTTCCTGCCTAGTGATCGGCCCCCCTGCGACGCTGCGAGCCCCACGACACCAACGGTCCGTCACCTCCCCTGACCACACGGCCGTTGACCCAAGCAAGCCCCCAGCTTGGCCCTAGCCGCCTCCATCCGCTACCGTATATATGTCCCGGCTGCGGCAGAGTCCACGGCGGGAACTGCTCATGCACGCATGCTCATCAATTAGAGGGCGTGTAAGTCCTTACGGCATTTGCAGGCTCACGGCACAGAGTGCCCAACCACGCATGCACGTGTCCGGTTGCTGTGCGTGCCGGGCCGCCAGCATGGGTGTGATCCTGGGGAGCTCTTCCTCCTAGCCTCCCCCCTCCCCCCCTTCAGCAAAACACCCCCCACCAACTACGACGCCAGTGCATTTCCTGCCCCTCCCTGATAACTTAATTTCACGAGCTCCTTTTCCTGCCTGTGTCACTGTCAGTCCCGGGAGCCAAACGGGCCCACGCTCTACACCTGCCGCCGACATTCTCGTCCAATTCCCTGTCCACTCATCGCGAATTTCCACCTCCACACATCGCACCTCCTCCAGTCAGCCGCCTTGTACGCATGCCTGTGCCGACTAACGCACAGCAGCTACCACATAACCCCACCGCCATCCAGCCACTCCCGCCATCCCTCCCCCACCTTATCCCTCCATCAGCAACACGCTGCTCCAACAGCCTCCAACCGCCTCCGACAACACCAGAATAACTCGCTCCATTACCCTGCTGTTATCCCGCTAATGTTAATGCTACTGCACTGCTGTTGCTGTTGATGCATTTGCTGCACCTGCTGCATAATCTGCAACCATCTGTGCTGCCTGAACCGGCGCAGCGCAAGCCACGCTTCACGCCTCGTCCCCCTGCTGTTGAAGTTGCGGTGATTTACGGCTACTGCTGCTGCTGATTTTGCATCTGCTGCACCTGCTGCTGTTGCCCTTGCCCTTGCTGTTGCATTTGCATCTGCTGCTGCCTGAAGCGCCGCAGCCCCAGCCACGCCTCGCTAAGCAGCTCGTGCTCCGTCTTCTCCGTCAGCGCGCGGCTCAGCTCAACCTGTAGCAGTTGGGGCCGGGCGGTTGAGGCGGCTTCAGTAATTACCAGTCACGCGGGTAGGCAGTTTGGCAGTCACGCGATTGACATAGGTGCAGGTATTTGGGCAGTACTGATGCTTGTCTCCCGGCCGTAGTGCACTAATCCTGGTTTCATCGTCTCACCAACACCGCACCTCACATATCGTCTACCCCACGTAATGTTGATCATGTAATGTACCCCATGTAATGTTGACACAGACTTGGACGAGCAGGCGCCTGTCCGTGCTCGCACGCACCGCTAGTACACACGCATGCGCGGGCTCGCTAATACACATGCACCCCACCTGCACCATGAAGCGCTGCAGCCAGCTGCCCCCCGGCACGTGCCCCAGCCGCACCAGCGCCACGCACACCAACAACAGCTGTGATGCTAACACACACCTGATCGCTAATACACATGCACCCCACCTGCACCATGAAGCGCTGCAGCCAGCTGCCCCCCGGGACGTGCCCCAGCCGCACCAGCGCCACGCACAGGTTGGCGCACTGGGAGGCACCCAGCGACCCTAGGTCCGCCTCGATGCACTGCGAGGAGGTAAGTAAGGTAGAGGTAAAGAGGTAAGGTAGAGGTAAAGACAAGGAGGGGTTGGGCACTTGTTACCCGGTACAAATGATATTATATTCATGTTTATGCTCGTACTCAGGGGCCGGGGCTTTGCGCACTGGGAGGCGCCTAGGCCGCCTAGGTTAACCTCAATGCACTGCGAAGGAAGTGGATGCGGTATGGTGTGAACGGCTGTAACGTACTGTAACCGCAACTGCTTTTGTTTACCCGCCTGAGCGTTGTCTGCTCATCCAGACACTCCCACCTGTAGCAGCATCAGCATCCACTTTTCCGGCGGCGGCCGCGGCGGCGGGTGGCGGGCCATTGCATACGCCAGCGCCACCAGCGCCGCCGCGCCCGGCGGCGCCGACAGCTCCGCCGCCGCCGCCCCAACGTCGCCGCCGCCGCCACCGCCGCTGCCGTCACCGCCCTGCCGCCGCTGCGGCCGGGCGACAAGCTGCGACTCCACCGCCGCCGCCGCCGACCACTTGCCGTCGCTGCCGCCGCCACCGCCGCCACCCCGTACACCAGGCGCTCCCGCCGCCGCTCTCGAAGCCGAGCCCCGCCGGCCCGACGGCGCCGCCGCCGCCGCCGCCGCCATCCCCGCCGCCATGTGTCTGTAGCTAGCCTTGAACGCAGCCATCCACACCGCTGGCGGCACCGCCACCTCGAACGGCGCTGCCGCTGCCGCTGCCCCTCCGGGTGCTTTGATTGCTTGTGTTGTTGCTGCTGTCCCCGCTGCTGCTGTTTGCGGTGCTGCCGCTGTGCACACGGCCAGCAGTGCGTCCAGGGTGGCTGTGACCACCCGCACGGGGGCGCCGCGGGACAGGGCGCGGGCGCACGCATCGAAGGCGGCGGGAAGAACCACGTCCTGTAATGGGAGGCAAAGAATGGTATGAGTAAAAGACTAGGAACATATCCAAAAGGGGTTCTCATCCTTCAATCACGGCGCAGGTCGCGGGCGCACGCGTCAAAGGCGGCGGGGAGCACCACGTCCGGTTGGACACCGCAAAGAAGCACCAGTGGTTTACAGTTTTGCACCACACTTGCAGCTGCGATGTGGTTGCATCCGTTCCTTGCAATATGTATGCGGACGCCAGGCGTCGAAGGCGGGGGCACGCGGTGGGGGAAGCCGGGGTATTGGCATGCCTTGTATGTATTGTCCCACTAGGGCGGAAGCCTTTGGGTCCCTCAGTATCCATGCAGTAGACTTGGTGTGGGTGGTACAGCCAAGACGCCAAACGCAGCGGGCAGCAGCTGGTGCTGTAGGGGGCGGGGGTTCGTCACTGTTGCGGTCATGTGTTATACATACCAGTAACTCTCCAGCCACCGCCCCGCCCCGCCCAAAATCGCCTCGCGGGTCTTCGGTATTTCCCTCGTGTTCGACTGCAGCACGTATCGTTGCAATATACGTCTTTCCTAGTTGATGTTGTTCCCACCTGCACCGCCGGCCGCAGCCACGGCACGCGCCCCGCCGCCGCCGCCCACCGCGCCGCCACAGGCAGCAGCCCGCCCACCAGCGCCGCCGGCGGCGCCGCACGCAGCCGCGCCGCCGTCAGCGCCGCCGCGGCCACCACAATCCGCCGCGCGGCCGCCTTCGCCTCTGCCGCCGCTGCCGTCCCCTTCTGCTGTTGCTCCCGTTGCTGCTGTTCGTGCGTCAACACACCCCGCGGCGCCGTGCCCACAACCGCCGACACCAGCCCATACACCTCCGCCGCCTCCGCCACCGCATCACCTCCGCCGCTTTCAGCTACTGCCGCCGCCGCCGCCGCCAGCCGCGCCGCCGCCGCCTCGCACACGGCCGCCAGGGTCTCCCCTGGTATCCGCCCCGCCCTGCCCCTCAGGCTAGCCAGGGACCGAAGCAGGGTGGTCGCCTGGCCGGGACTGAGCTGCTCCGCCACTCTGGGCACCATGTGTATTAGCATGGGGGCAACCCGGGTGCGGAGCAGGCGCCTCACAGCGGCGGCCGAGACGCGTGTGGACACGGTGGTTGCGGTTGTCGTTGTAGCGGTGGTTGTGGGTGTGGACGTGTCGAGTGAGGTGGAAGGCGTTGGGTTGGAGCTGGCCCCCGGGTTGGGGGAGGCGGGTGGGTTGGGGACTGAGGGTGGGCTGCGGGGGCGGGCCCGGCCACGGGCTAGGCGCAGGTGCCTAATGGTGGTGGTGGTGTTGGCGCGGGCGGCTGGCTGTGTGCTGGGGATGCGGCCCAGCTCGGCCAGCTCTAGACTAAGCCACACGAGCTCCCTGGAGGGAGGGGCATAGGTGGCACGTGGGGTAAGGAGGAAGGGTAAACGGTAGGCTCAGGGTCCCATGTGCCACCATGCACACCAGCGCGCCAGCCATAACAATCAACACGCATCTCATTAGCTCGCCGCTCTGCCGTATTACTTCCGACCTCCTTTTCCGCCCTGCGGTGCCTTGCTGGGTGTGGATTAAGGCAGCGTGTGCAGGGGGATGCAGGGTGCAGCCGCACACAAGGAGTTGTCAAGGTACGCATTCGTCATAGGCCCACACAGGCCCCAAGGACCCCAGTGTCCAGCCCTGTGGTATTTCAGGGGACCGTGTACCAATGCCGCATGTCTTGGGGACATCAATACAGTAGCTCCCGGGCATACGATAGGATGGGTGCGCTGGTTGCTATCCTTCGCCCGCCGCTATGCCGTACCCCTTTCGCCCGCATGTCGTACCTTGGCGAGCAGCCCGCCAGCCACTCCTCCGTCAGCGCGCCCGCCAGCTGGGCCGCCAGGGCGGGCGGAGGCGGACAGCGCATGCGCCGCAGGGCTGCGGCAGGGGGAGTACGGCATGAAACGGTTGGCGGTTGATAGTTGCAGCATGGGTAAAGATGAGTGACATTGAGGGACACTGGAGGGGTGAAGGGGGGGCCACGGGTGCATGCGGGCATGGCAGCGGGGCTCCGACTGTGGGAGCCTAGCGTGTGCAAGCTATGCTGAAACAGTACGCTTGGGCTGTCCGTAACCGGGCAAGGGGTCCGGTTTTGGAAGGGTGATATGCCATTAACACAATGGAAGCGGCAAAGCGCAGATGGCGCAGGTTGCTGAGAAACCAACGAAGCACAAGGGCGGCTTGACTTGCTTTGTGGCCCCCGGGCTGTAACCACCGAGGTGTGCCCCCCCCTCCCTGGTCCCTCCTCCCCTCCTCCCCTCCAACACACCCTGCCTCGGGCCGCCCACGCACTTTAGCCCTCACCCACTACACACGCACCTGTCAGGTAGGCACACAGGCAGGACGCCGGGACAACCTGAGCGCTGATGGGCAATGGATCCTTTGCCCCTCCACCCGCCGCCGCTGCCGCCTCAACCGCTGCCAGCCGCTCATGCCCCTTCCCCACCGCCTGTGCCACAGGCATGACCCCCCGTGGCATCAGGCCCACCCCCAGCTCCAGGGGTGCCACCAGCGCCGCCCGGCCCGCGTCCCACAGCGCCCGCTTGACCACCCGCTCCGCCCGGCCCTGGCCCGCCCGCCGCGTGGCCTGCTGTGCCCGTGACGCCCGCAGCGCCCGCAGCCGCACCGCCCGGGCCCCTGCCCCGCCCTGGCGGAGGTGGGGCTGATGCGGCGGCGCCGCCAGCGATGCTGCTGACGCAGCGGCGGCGGCGCCGCCCCCGCCGCCAGGTGCCGGTGCCTCCTCCGGAGCCGGTGCTGTGCCGGGCGTGGGCGTTACGGCGGTGGCGGCGGGCGTTACGAGCACGCGGCGCGGGCGGCAGGCGAACCCCGCGCCACGCAGCCCCGCGGCCAGGGACGCCACCAGCACGCCGGCGGCAGCGGCGTTGTCCACAGCGGCTGCAGCGTCAGGGTGAGGGGTTTGGGTCCCTTGCTGCGCCCCGGACGGTCGCATCGACGCCCCGCGCGGGCTTTCACCCGATGCCGCCTCCGCCTCCGCCGCCAGCCGCGTAAGGCACGGCGCCACCACCTCTAGGCCCAGCCGCTGCGCAATGCTCCGCCGCAGCGGCAGCCGCAGCCGCCGCAGCGTCGTCAGAAGCTGCACGACGCTAGTCACCGGCAGCGGCGCTGCCGCCATGTCCTCCCCGCCTCCGTCGCTGCCGCCGGTGTGAACGCGGCCGCCCGCCAGCTTCTCCACGAGCAGCGTAACGCGCCGCCGCAGCCGCGGCGCGCCCGCCACGCCCGCCGCCAGCGGCAGGCCCACGCCCGCCAGCGCCGCTACCAGCCGTACGGCGAGCGGCGGCGGGAGGGCCAGGAGGCGGGCGCGGGCGGCGCGGGCCAGGGCCACCTCCAGGGCGGGGCCGCCGTGCTGCGGGGGTTAAGGTTGGGGGTTGGGGATGGAGTTGAGGGACAGGGGAAGGCGTTCAGCGCGCGGCTGTAGTGAGGTGTTGGGCTACATACCCGGCAACTATCGACATCCGCACTTTTAATGCGCCAACAAGCAGGTGCATGCATGCCATGCTGCCAGACAGGCTCCAGTACAGCGGCGCGGGCCAGGGCCAGGGCCAGGGCCAACTGCAGGGCGGGGCCGCCGTGCTGCGCAGTCGAGGGGAGACGTGGGCGAGGTAGGACCAGGGCACACAGACAGTGGAGATGGAGTTGCGTTGCGTGTGAGGACGCATCGGGCGCGGTACACCGTGCATGCGGTTACAGTTTACATCGTACCGACCTGCCACACCCAGCAGCCGGCCCCGGCCACCCCACCACACTCCACTCCTTGTATCCCCGCACGCCCAACCAAAACCCCCGGGCCAGCTCACCCCACCTACCGAACGCAGTACCACACCCGTCACAGATCGCTAATCGCTGCAAGCTGCAAGCGTACAAATGATATACTGTTGCCCAGATCCCGCCTCCCAGCAACCCTCTTTCTATTGCCATCCTACTTCCTAGCACCCAACACCTGGCACACGCTTACCCACCCACCTGCCGCACGCTGTACCCGGCCCTCGCTAACGCCGCCACACAGTTCACCAGCGCCTTGTCCCACCCAACCCAGGATACTGGTTGTTCCAATAGTTACATCGTTTCCTACCTGAGTACTACCGGTACAGTTTCAAACCCCATTTCATTGAAGCAGAAGTATTTTCCCGAGGAACCATAGATACAAACACATGGGAATGATGTCAGCCTTATTAACGTGACGCACCTGACGTACGCTGTACCCGGCCCTCGCCAGCGCCGCCACACAGTCCACCAGCGCCTCGTTGTCCTAAAGGTTATATAATAATATGATAACATACAACATACAATGTATCTGTACGTGACGCACCTGCCGCACGCTGTACCCTGCCCTCGCCAGCGCCGCCACACAGTCCACCAGCGCCTCGTCCAGCTCACGCTGCCGGGGGTGCTCCTGGTGGTGCGGAGGCTGCTGCTGGTTCACAATCCTAATTGATGATGTTGCTGCCGGTTGGTGCTGCTGGGGCGGGTGCATGGCCTGGTGCGCCGCCAGCACCTGCCGCAGCAGCACCGCCAGCAGCCGGCTCAGCAGCGGCGGCGGCGGTGCCGCCAGCGGCAGCAGCCCGCCGGCGGCGGCCGTCACCACCGCGCGCACGTCCTGCGGGCTCCAATGCGGCAGCGGTGTACGCGGCTTGGCGGAGGTGGCGGCGGGGAACAGCAGCGCCGCCGCCGCGCCGTACAGCGCCGTACAGGCGGCGCGCAGTTGCGGCTGGAGGTCGTCGGACGGCTGCGTGGGGCCGCCGAACAAGGGGAAGCGGGGAGGCAGGGGGGCGCAGAGTCAGGCTGGGGCGTTGGAAAGCCCTGTTTAGCCCACCACATGCGGCATCACAATCGACACGCTCGCCCTTCGCGCACACCTGCGCAGCCATGTACAGCAACCCCCACACATGAGCAACGTTTCCCACCGCATCGTGTTTCCGCACCTGAACCCACCCTCCGCCCCAACCCACCCTCAGCAGCACCAGCCCGCTCGCAATGGCCGCAACCGTCCGCGGCCCCCAGGCCACGCGCCGCCCACCCTCCGCCGCCGCCGCCACCTGCCGCAACGTCACCTCCGACGCCGCCAGCGCCGCCGCCTCCCAACGCCCCCCTTCCAGTGGCCCCACCGCCGCCCCATGCTCCCCTGCCCCTCTTGCCCCTGGCGCCCCTGCCCCTGGCAGCTCTGACGCGGCGCCCTGTGTCCCTTGAGACCCCTGCGCCCGGTCCGCTGCCCCCCGCCCTACCCCCCGTTTGCCGCCTGATTCTTGCACCTCCTGCAGCAGCCCCATGTGTCTTAGCCGGCCCAGGCTCCACACCACACTGCCCACCATGTCAGGTGTCAGGGGGGGCTGCCGGGGCGTGGCCGGGGCCGGGGCGTGAGGCTGGTCGGGCTGGTGGGGCTGGGTCTGTCGGGACGGCGTACGCGGGTCAGCCGCTGGTCCTGCTGGGGCTGCTGCTAGTGTTGCTGTTGCCGTTTCGGCTGCTGCTGCTGCTGCTACCACTGCTGCTGTCTCATGCAGCAGCTGGCCGCTGCGCTGCAGCAGCGCCGCCGCCAGTTGGGGTGGGGGCCGGGTGGTGGTGTGCTGCAGCGCCCACAGCAGCTGCACCACGGCCTGTGGGGTCCGACGTGGGTTAGGCGTGTGTGCGGGTCAGCGGTGGTGGGAGATGGTGCTAGGCGGAGAGCCCAGAGCAGCCCACAGCAGCTGCACCACGGCCTGTGGGGTTCAGACGTGGGTTAGGCGTGTGTGCGGGTCAGCGGTGGTGGGAGATGGTGCTAGGCGGAGAGCCCAGAGCAGCCCACAGCAGCTGCACCACGGCCTGTGGGGTTCAGACGTGGGTTAGGCGTGTGTGCGGGTCAGCGGTGGTGGGAGATGGTGCTAGGCGGAGAGCCCAGAGCAGCCCACAGCAGCTGCACCACGGCCTGCGTGGATCCAGCGGGCGTACGGGTGTGTAAGGTGGTGGGGGGCTGACGGGGTCGCACGGGGAAGCGGGAGGCCGGTCGGGGCGGCACAGCATCCCATGCGGTGTCAGGCGCAGTGCTGAATGTGGCATATAGATTGACCTACTTTTGGGTCTAGTATCGCCAGTTGTGGTACAAATTCATGCAAGGATAGGAGGGATTAGCTGGGGTGGGATGGCGCGTGTGTGGAGTGATAACTCCACAGTAAAGCAGCAACGGAGTGGGAATACAATGCCAGTGGGACAGCAGGTGTCACCGCCTCCTTTGTGCCCTCTTGCATCCCCCTCGCATGGGCGTACTCGCACAGCGGCCAAGCAACAGAAACAGAAACGGCTCCCACCTGCGGGTGGGCGCCGCCCTCCACCAGCCCCTTAGTCATCGCCGGGCCGTACACGCCCGCCATCCAGGCGGGGTCGGGCGCGATCCCCAGGTGGGCGGCGCCGTACAGTGCCGTACTCAGCTCCTGGGACCGGCAGCCCTGGAGGGGAGCATGGAACAGCGAGATGGCTTAACGCGCGAGGCCAAGGTTCAGGAGCATGTGCGCTCAAGAGACGAAGCACTTGCAAGATATGAACACCTAGCAACGCCCGACGCCACCCACCGGCAGCAACCCACAAGCACCACCAAACGCCCGTGCCTAACCACCCGTGCCTAACCACTTCCTGTTATACCTAGCTCCAAACGTACAACAACTAATACATGTGCACCACACACGCCACCCACCCGCAGCCGCTGCGCCGTGCAGCCCCGCAGCAGCTGCTCACCCAACGCCGCCAGCCAGCCACGGAACCGCCGCGCCGCGCCGCCCTCCTCCCCCGCCGCCGCCGCCGCCGCCAGCCCCAACGCATACAGCGCGTTGCACACGTCCCGCCCGGAAGCAACACCAGCTGCTCCTGTTCCTCTTCCTCCCCGCCCTGCTCCTGTTCCCCCGTCCCCGCCGCCGCCGCCGCTACGTCTTCCTTTACCACCCTCCGCCGCCGTCGCCGTCGCCGCCAGCAGCGGCGCCGCCAGGGCCTCCCACCACGCCGCCCGCAGCCTCAGCCCCAGCTTCGCCGCAGCCCACATGGCGTTGCTGGCCCCCCGGGGCTGAGCCAACACACTCACGCCCTGCCCCTGGTTCTGGCCACGTGCCTGGCCGCTGGGGCTGCGAGCCTGTGTGTGGACGTCGCCCCCGTCCCCGCCCCCGCCCCCGTCCCCGCGTGTGGGTGATCGCGAATTTGACCGCGTCCGAGACCGTAGCAGCGACCGCTCCAGGCGGGGCGTCACCGCACCCTTTGTCGTCGCTGCCGCCGCCACCGCCGCCCGCCGGCCGATCTCCATGGCCAGGTCCCATCCCAGGCGCTGCACGGTCCCTGTGTGTGTGGCCCCTATGCCCTCGGACGCCCAACCAATGCCACCATCGCTTGGTGTCCCAGCAGATGTGCTGCCGCCGCCATGACCGCCGCTGTCGTGCAGCTGCGCCAGGTGGGTTAGCGCCGCCACCAGGTGGAGGTCGTTGAGGTGGTTGAAGGAGCCGTTGGGTTGGTTGGAGGAGCGGTTGGGCCCGCCGGCTCCTGCTGCAGCTGCTACTGCTACTGCTACTGGCTCTGCAGGGGCGGCCGGGTGCTTGTCCAAGCCGCCTGTGTGCAGCAGCTGTGCGAGCTCATGTGGTGTACGACAGCGCTTGATGGCCTGGGTCAGGAGGGCCGCGGCGGCGCCGCCGGTGGAGGCGGCAGCAGCTGCGCCAGGGGCAGGGCCAGGTGCACCCTTGCTCCTAACATGGGCACCGGATGCCTCCCCCGCTGTCCCCGCATCCCCCTTGCCGCCGCCGCCGCCATCCGTCCTTCCCACACTAGACGTCCGCCTCCGCTTGCTGCTCCTGTTGCTGCTGCTGCTGCACACACCACCATCACCGCCACCTGCCCAGCCGCCCACGCCGCCGCCGTCATGGTCTTCCACCCCACTCGCCTCTGCAGCCGCAGTCGCAGCTGCTGCAGCAGCAGCGAGTATGGGTGTGGGAGATGTTGGATGCAGTGCGCGGCGCTGGGCAGACCTGTAGCGTTTGTAGGGTGCAGGCCAACCGCCGGGCCCCGGCCACGGCCCGCGCAGGCCGAAGCCAGCCCCTGCCCATGCCCCTGGATCTGCAGCTGTCCCCGCTGCTGATGCTGGAGTAGCTGGGCTTATGGTGGAGGCAGTGGAGGGGGAGGGGGAGGGCGAGGAACATGGCCGGGGGAGGGCGGAACTGGCTGCTACTGGGGAGCAGCGGAGCCGGTTGGGACCGGTGGAGGGAGCAGGCCAGGTGGTGGTGCGTGTGGAGGGATGTCTGCGGGGATGTGGGTAAGGGGTGTGGTGGTGATGGCATGGTGCTGCACGGGGGGTGGGGGCGGCAGAGGGTGGGGTAACGACGGCGACGGCGGCGGCGTGGGTGGCGGGAAGCGGTGCGCCACCCACGCCGTGCATGAGGAGGTTTGGAGGCGGGGCGGGGGCTGGGCAGCGGGTATTGTGCGCGAGTGTTAGGGGTGCTGCTATCTTCTTAGTGTGCAGCAGCAATGGCCGGCTTCCTCTGCGGCGGTTGGTGTGCTACAAGGCTGGGTGGCGTGTCCCGCGGGGTGGGGGCTGTGTAACGACTGCACCCCACGCGCTGCCGCCGAGCTGGGATGGGGCCGCCGTCGTCAATCTGGATGCGAGTATAATGTCTGAGAAGATAACTTATGAATGTGACGCACAACCCAAATGACGGCAAGTCGTCGCGTCGCCGCAAGCGCAAGCGGCGGAATTCAAAGGTTAAAGGTTTGTTGGGTCTACCTCTGTAATTCCTATCTGTAAATATAAGCTTCTACTTAAAGCACGTGTGGGGGAACGGCAGTATGAGACAAGGAAAGGACACGCAAAGAGTGTTCAACGGCTACTATGAGGAAACGCTCCGTTTGACATTGGTTCGAAGCGTAATAGCTATAATATTTGGAGAAGTGTCGGGCAGGGTGCACCTTACAGGTGTTCGGAGCCGTCGAGTGGGGCTCGTGCAATTGCGAGCATGGGTTCGCTGAGCGCCTCGGCAGGCCAAGCCTTAGTACCTATGCTCTCATGCTTATTGATATTTGAATTTAAGCTTTACACATGGGCTTTGGCGCCCAGCGCGCGATATAGTCATCACAGCCCTTGCCGTGCCGAACACGTAGGACACCATGGACTCGCTGCTCATACCAGAAGATATACTCAAAAGCTTAGGGGAGGTCAAGCTCTTTGGAACGAGTAAGCCCTAGGAGCCACTAAAGAGCGCACGAGGGCCGATGTTGCAGACTAGGAGACGCGGAGAACCGGTGCCGCGATTACATGCAAACATTGCTGCATCTTCTTTGGATGCAGCGCTGGTCACGGACGATGGATCTGTTACGACCGCTGGCGTCTGCCTGCACTGGGGTAGGTTGCGCGGGTGCCGGGAGCTGGCCGGTGCAGGCCTGTAGCCCGGGGCGGTTAGAGTCAGCGCCTATGCCACCCCCTTACAAAATATAGTTTGGCTGCACAATATGGATGATGAGTAAATCTGTAGCCTGCACGCTGTGGCAGCCCGGCCAAGGCAAGTGGCACTGCACACCGGCGCGCAACGGGGATGAGAACCTAGGGTGGGTTGCTGAGGCGGCAAAAGTTCGGAGGGCAGGGGCGGGGAGTGGTCAGCACGGGGGGTTGCAGGGGAGAGCAGCAGGCGCTATGTGAGGTGTTCTGCGGCAGCAGCACGGTGTATTAGCAGTGTTGGGTGTGCGTAGCAGAGGGCCGTGGGGTGGGCAGGGGTCTTCCGAGGTGCGGTGCCCCGCCCTCCTCCCCGCCTGCCTAGGGCCTTGCCTTTCCCACACCCGGATCAAGCCACAACCTTTACCCCAAACCCACATCACACCACATCACATGCAGGCAGTTGTGCACCCCGGCCGGCGGCTGCACGCTCGCTGGTAAATCCCGCCCTGACCACCTCACACCTCGTTACGGTACCCATACTCCCTGTGTCCCTGACTTACCGCACACACACTCCACCAGGCGTGGTATCCTGCCTTGCGCCCCTCCTGGTTCTGGCTGATAATGCCGCTTAGTCATGTGGTACTGACGCAGCGCTTTGTACGTGTTTCCTGTTAACCCACGCGCCTCCCCAACCGACACAGCCGGCTTGCTTTTTCAGCTCAGTACCTCAACGAACCGCAATCAGCGATGGCGACGACCACAGTCACCGCTCTCCTGCCTTGCCTCGCCACACCCTGTCTGCTATTCCTGTATGCCTGCTACTGTATCAGGCTCATTTTGCCTACATCCTGCACCGCGTCCGCTACACGCCTCCCCGGTGCACCCTGCCATGACTTCGGCCTGCTGCACCAACCATGCAACCCAACGTACGCATGACCCTTTTGCACAAACCTCCCTAACCCACATGTAATCTTGGAGCCCTTTACAGGTGTTTCCTCTTGCCTTCGGCCGGCTGCACCAGCACGCCACCCCCATCCCTTGTATTCGCATATCTCCCTTGACCCACACGCCCTCTCGCCTTGATATACACGCCTCCCGCTTGCTTGCTTGCAGGCGTGGTGTCCTGCCTGGTCTTCAACCTGCTGTATAAGGCCTCCCGCTTCTACACGTCCCTTAACACACACACATTCTGCTAACCCACACCCCCGCCTTGCACCCCCAGGCGTGGTGTCCTGCCTGGTCTTCAGCCTGCTGTACAAGGCCTCCCGCTTCTACACGCCCCTACACTTCCCGGTGAGGCTTGTACAGGATTGTGGTGTGTAGGAATCGGGTGTACGAATAGGATGTACGAAGGGGCGTACGAAGGGGTGTACGACGGGGTGTACGAAGGGGTGCTGCAAGCGAATGCAGGATGGGGTGTCTCACACGGCCCTGCACTTCTCGACAAGGGGTAGCTCAGGGCTGTTGCAGTTGGTAGGTACAAAACAAGGTGCCCAACACGATCCCCGTACTTCTATGTGAGGGAACACGGGGATAAGGGGAGCGTTACGTTGGGGCTGTCCCCCGTCCCTCCTAGGCCTGGGGACAGGACAGGGTGTTGTGCTGTACATGCTCACGCACTTCCCGGTGAGGGGTGTACGAAGGGGACCACCACGAAGGGGTGTCGTACGAAGGGGTGTTGACAGCACACGGCCAAGAGTGGGCACAGGGGTGAGGCAAGCGGGATGGCGCTGCAGGGTGTAGGACAGCCGCGCCCACAGGAACGGCCCTCTGTCCCTCCCGCCCACCTGTACACCCACACCTGAGACACCGCGGGCACCTATGGCATGCCATACAGCCTGCTGGAGGCTCACAACAACGCCCAGCAGGGATGCAGGGCCCACGGCTCCCGAGCCTGCCGCGCTTTTGGGCAGTGAGTTGAAGCCCTGAGGATGCGCGGGAGGCTCGGAAGACGTGGGCCCTGCATCCCTGCTGGGCTTTGTTGTGAGCCTCCGGCTGTATGGCAGGGACCCGCGGCGTTTCAGGTGTGCGGGTGTGCAGGTGGGGTGTCCCAGTGAGTAAAAGCTGAGGGCTGACCGGCTCGGCGGCGTAAAATGCTCCTAAATCGTGCCTAGGGGAACCCTAATACGTACTGTTGTGGCGGTGGCGTCCCTCTGCCCCCACGCCCATGTTGTCATTCCGCAGGCTACACCAAGATGATTCCCTCGCGTTACTAGTACTCTGCCCCACCCCTTCCCACGTCGACTTGCACATTCCGTATACCTTACCACCGCCGAAACCCCCCTTCCCCTGCAGGGCTACACCAAGATGAGCCTGCACGACCAGCGGGACTGGGACACAAGGTGAGAGGGGAGGGCAGGGATACAAAGTACTAGTAACGTGTGTGGTGTAGTGTCATAAGTAGCAGTAGGGCTTCCAAAATTCAGCCTCCACGACCAGTGGGACTGGGACACAAGGTGAGGAGGAGGGGGTGTGGGGTGGGGGCGGGAACCGGTGGGGTAACGGCAGAGCGGCCAACGGCGAACTGGGGGCATGTGTACGGGACGCGGAAAGAACTGATTACCGGACTGCCCTGCTTCAGATGGGGAGGAGGGGGCGGGGGCGAGCACAGGCGAGTGGATGCGTTGTCGCAGCGGGGCGGGGGTGTGCGTGTGGCAGTGGGTGGGGGGGTAGGCAGGCGTGAGGGGGGCAAATGGGGCAGGAAGTGGGGGAAAGGGGTTGAGTAGGACAAGGGGCACATGGCCGTTTCAAGGGGCAGAGCAGGACAGGCATGCGTGTGTGCAAGGTATACGTGTGAAGTGACACGTGCAGTGGTGATCCCTCGTTCCCCCTCCTCCCCCAGGCTGGTACGGGACGCGGAAAGGACTGATTATCCGACTGACCTGCTCCTTCCCACCACCCCCAGCTGAGCAACATCCCCTGTACTCGTCGTTCACCCCCATACCCAAATATGCTAATGTCTTCGTGTACACTGTATCCACCTTGTATTATCTCCAATGCTATTTTTAAGCGTTGATCACCCTCTCCCCGCAGGTTGGGCAACATCCTGTACTCGGCGTTCATCGTGACGGTGGCGGTGCGGGAGCTCATGGGGTCAGACTACTTCTGGAGGGTGAGCCGATGCACACGCATATGATAACGTGCTACCCGTTCAGTATGTTGGGTTGTTTCCGCATCTGTGGGATTGCGGGAGCCCATGGGCGCCAGGCACTGGTCTCGTGGCGCCCCCGCTCTTCCGCACCACCCCCGAACGCCGTTTTGGCGCGGCGCCTAGCACACAGCCTTACATATTGCAATGGCATTGGCTTTGCTGAACGTCCCCATGGCTCGTTTAACGTTATTACCGCTTGTTTTTGCTGTGCAGACGGAGGGCCCCGGGTCCGACGCGCCGCCCTTCTTCCGCACCACCCCCACCTCCACCGCCGCGCTGGCCGTGTCCGCCGGCTTCTTCGCCTTCGAGCTGGTCGTCACCCTCAAATACTGGGTAAGCCTGAGTTAGGTGTATGAATGGTCGTTTTTAACCGTTGCATCTATCATGTTTGGCCGTGTCGGTGTGCCAGCCGGGACCACAGCGCCAAAAAGGCCGTGGGCTGCGTCACAGAGCCGGTCACCGCCCTGCTGCCCCTGGCTAATACACATGCCTCCCGTTCGTAAGACACACCTCTTGTGCAGGTAGGCGCCCTGGACTGCTGGCCCCCCACACAACCCAACACGACCGCCTGCCGCACTTCGCTAAGACACACGCCCCCGGTCCTGTCCTTAAAACACACCACCCCTTCTGCAGATGGGTGGCACGCCGCTGGTGTTTCACCATGCGGGCGCCCTGGCCTGCTGCTGCCTCACACACACCGCCACAACCAGCTGCTGCTCCGTGCTTAGACACGTGCCCCATACCCCGCCCCCCGTAGACATCTGCGGGTGGGCGGTGCGCGCCTGGTGTTCCACCACGTGGGTGCCCTGGCCTGCTGCATCACCGCGCTGGCCACGACCACCTGCTGCACCTCGCTAATACACATGCCCCATGCCCTGCCCCTAATACACAGATGGGCGGCACGCCCATGGTGTTCCACCACGTGGGTGCCCTGGCCTGCTGCATCACCGCGCTGGCCACGGTCCAGGGCCACTGTGCGACGCTGTGGATGCTGAGCACAGAACTTACAACGCCCTTCATCGCGTTCCGCTACCTCCTGGATAAAGGGGTGAGTGAGGTGTGGGTACTGTGTGGGTACATGCATAATAGGAAATATATGAGGATTTCAGGTTTTTGCCGTTTTCCTGGGAACTGTGCGACGCTGTGGATGCTGTCTACCCCCCTTCATCGCCTTCTGGCACCTCCTAAATATAAGTCACAATTTACATCGTATCTCTATTAACATCTCCTTGCAGGGCATGAAGACGCACTTTCTGTACATCCTCAACGGCCTGGCCATCCTGTCCTCCTGGACGGTTGCCCGCCTCGCCACCTTCCCGCCCTTCTTCCTGCTGGTGTGGCGGCAGCGGGGGAGCATCAGGGACATGCACCCAGCCAGCGCCTTCCTGCGTGAGTACAATGAACGAATATAGTTTGACACGACATGTTGCATACGGCATAGAGTAAATGTGTTATGTCCTACTGGTGTGGCGGCAGCGGGGGAGCATCAGGGACATGCACCCCGCCAGCGCCTTCCTGCGTGAGTACAATGAACGAATATAGTTTGACACGACATGTTGCATACGATAAATAAAGAGTAAATGTGTTATGTCCTACTGGTGTGGCGGCAGCGGGGCAGCAACAGGGACATGCACCCAGCCAGCGCCTTTTTGCGTGAGTGCATAAATGATTGTGCATATCATAGTATGATGCTTTGGGTCGTGTGCAACGACATTGTGCTTGTCCGGGGAAGGGTGGCCGCCCTCCTGCGGGAGTGCGATGGAGACATTGTGTCATGCAAGTCGTGCACGACAGGTGATGTGTCTTTGGGTGGTGGAACGGGAGGCGGATGAGGCCTGGGTTCTTGCTGCTTGCATGTGGTGCGGCGGCAGCGGGGAACAGCAGAGGGAGGGACATGCACCCGGCCAGCACCTCGCTCCTGACGCAGTGTAAGATTATGGGTAGCTGTGCGCCCCACTACAAGTGCCTACTGCTACTGTGTTCGGTGGACGTGTTGCTGTTGGCGCCGAGGACACGCACCCCGCTAGCGCCCTCCTGCACGAGTGGTGGGCGGACAGTCCCCATCACGCCACCACCAACCAACCCGCCATGACCGCCGTGCCCCTTACCTGTCCACTCCCCTGCTCCTACCCCTCGCCGGCAGTGCTGGTGTTTCCCGTCACGCTGTTCGCGCTCAACGCCTCACCAGGGGAGGTTTTCAACGCGCCTCGATAAACTTACTGAAATACAATAACAGTACAGTATGCACCGTGCATTGTGATGCTTAAACCCCTGCTTCCTCCTCCCCTCTCCGCCCCTTCTTCCCCCCTCACCGACAGTGCTGGTCTTCCCGCCACCCTTTTTCCGCACAAGCGCTTTTTGTTACCTGAGCACCACCCGGGGGGGGGGGGGGGGGGGGAGGGGAGGGGGGGGCATGTCAACAACTCCAGGACACAGTAACAGGTGCATATCAGTTCTGGGACAAGTATAGCTTCGTGTGCAGCCTGGCATATATACAGCTCGCGCCCAATCTAACATCATCCAGGTGGGGAGGCGAGGAGAGGGTCTCGAATTGTTTTGTGCACGCGATGCAAAGGCGGCGGTCGGTGTGTGCTCCTGACCCAACATCCTTAACCCCCCTCAACCCACACAGCCCAGGGTGCGCTCAAGCTGTTCCTCCCCGCCAAGCCAGGGGAGGCCCGCCTCGCAACAGGACTGACGCACGCCCCTAATACACACCCCTTAATACACACGCCCCCGCTCCCCCACACCCCCAGGGCGCCCTCAAGCTGTTCCTCCCCGCCAAGCCAGGGGAGGCCCGCCTTGCCACCGGGCTGTCGGTCACCCTGCCGCACGGGGTGGGGGCAGCAGGCTTGGGGGCAGCGGCCTCGAAGGCGGCAGCAGCGGGAGGGTCGTCCGGGGCGACGGGGGCGGGGGCAGGCGCAGGGCCCTCGGGGGCAGGGGCGCGCGCAGGGGCGGGGGCGGGGGTGGGGGCGGGAGGCAGCCCCAGGCACGGGGCGGGGGCGGCCGGGGGGCTGACCAGCCCTGGCCGGACCACCAAGCAGGACTAGGGGGCGGGAAAGAGGCGCTTGAAGAGATCGGAGGGGGACGTTTGAGGGCCTGTAGGTGCCGCGTGTGGTTGCACGTACGGGTATGTGCGTGTCCGGGGTGGCTGGATCGTGGGTGGCTGTGGGCTGTGGGGTGGAGCATAGAGCACAAGGCCGCAGGGGTGAAGAGCGGCACCTGCACCAGCAAGCAGGACTGAGGGGGCTAGGGGGGCCCTAGGGCGAAAGGGGTGTGGGGGGCGGGCAGGATTAGGGAAGGCTGTGGTCTGAGCTGGCGTGTGGTGGGCAACGGCGGGGGGCAGGTGGCGGGTGTGGGTCACGGTGCGGCATGTGGGACGTGTGTGGTGCTGGTGCTGGAAGTGTGTTTGGCGTGCCGTGCTGCTGGCTGTGATGTACGGCACGGTATCACTGTGTGGCGTATCACTGTGGGTCCTCGCCCTTGTTCGTTGGCCTGCACCTGCATTGGCGCTGTCTTGTGCCACGTGTACATGTGCGCATGCGTGTGGGCCACCTCGGACGTGTGTAGCGATGCCGTTGCGAGGACAAAGTAGCATAATAACAAGCAGGTACTAGTAGAGGGCGAAGCAAGTGGCATGTCCGGCGATGAGAAGCAAACATCGAGGCAGGCTCCGGCTGCTAGCTGTGGATGTGCTGAGAGGACTTGACCTTTGGGCCACCTCGGACGTGTGCGTGTGTGCTGCCTTGAGAGCACCTACCCGCATGAGGCTGCAGGCCGCCCAGCTCAGCTGGTGTAGCGATGCATCTTCGGGGACACAGTAGCATGTAACAACGAAGGCAGCAGGTACTGGGCGGCTCAGCTGGTGGTGTGCAGGTGTCTGATGACAGGATTCCCTGCTACCCGAGCGTGGGTTGTGGCTGGATGGTGGGTCGCTGGGTCGCTGGGTGACTCGCTGAGGCCCACTATAGGAGAACGGAAGTGTACTGCACTACGGGAGAGTACGGCCCCCGCGTGGGCACGTGCTGTTGGGTGGGGTAGTTGCAGGGGAGGGGGGCCGGGGCCACGCGTACCGTACGCCGCGAGGAAACCGCATGGGGATGCGGTTGAGGGTGCTGTGGCTGTGGGTCGAAACCGGAGGGCGTCAGAGGAGCGAAACCCCGCCCATCAGCACAGCATGGCTGATGGGGTTGAGGATGAGGGTGAGGGTGCAGTGGGCTGCTGGGAGACGACGTGCGTGCTTGCCGGGCTATGCGACAGATAGGGGCACGTGGTGGGGACGGGATGCTGCGGAGGCATGGCCTGCAGTGCGCTGCGGCAGGCGTTTGTGTGTGTCTGTGTCCTCAAGGTCGTCTCTTCACGTGGCTTGAAGCTGACGGCGCAGGAGGCTCTGAGGAGAGGGTTTTGTGCCAGATACATAGAGCTGCTGCAGCGCCGGGAGGCGCCCAGCCGGTGCACATGACCAGTCCGTGCGTGCAGCTGCCGAGGGAGGGCATGCATGCTATGGGCGTACAGTATGTGTGCTCGACCCTTTCACCAACACACAAACATTCACCTTACTGAATCAGACCTGTTTGATACACGGCCTAGGCAGACCTTGTCACCAAGCAACTAGAGGGTATACGAGGGTATACTGGTACCGGTACAGTTGCAAGTGGGCCCCGTTCGTTGCTCCACAGTCCCAAGAACCGTTGGCCCAGGTTGGCCCCCCTTGCAAGTACGTACCCATCGGTACAACACCTAATTCAGGCAAACCCTTACACTGTCATACACACGTAGAGTGGAACGAAGCGTCAGCGCTACACCAATCCTTGACATACACTTTGGCCCGGCTGCACCTACCGGGGGTAGGTTGAGGTGAGCGGGTAAACCGGGTATAGGTGCGTGCTCCTGGATGGAGACTCCTGTGCACGCACCCACTGGCACCTCATCAGCAAGTCCTCGTCCCCTCCGTCCGCCACTCCACTGCTACAGTTGCTACAAGCCAGATACGCACGCACGCCGTCCCCCATCTCCAGCCATTCAGTAGCACGCTTTGCTCACGCAGCAAGGTTCCCGGATTATGAACATCCACACCCTATCGGTAAGGGTGGCGCGGAGGCCAGTGCGGGGACCTGATGACCAAGGGCCGGGAACGAGCCCGGGGCTGACCATCAGCTTGTACGGCGGGCATACCCCAACGTGTGCCTTCCTCTGACCGTGGCGCTCTCCACGCTACCCCCATGACAACTCCGCCCCCCAAACCGTACCGTACCGATGGCACCTTGTGCTGCTTTTCATGTTTTATTCAAATGGTGCCCATGGGTGGCCACTCACACCACCACCATAACCGCCACCTATCATAGCCGCCCGCCACTACAACCGCCACTACAACCGCCGCCCCAGCCACGCACCACCGCCCCACCAACCCGCAACTCCGCCTCCGTCCTTCGTTTTCTGCTCTCCACCATTTGCCCACCACACTGGACGGTTGGACGGTTGGACGGTTAGGCGGGACAGTTGGACGTCTTGGGCGCGACCACCCCCGTCAGCTCCTTTGCCGCCCGCTCAGCGCGGCTGGAGAGTGGGGGAGGGCGGGTGGCCACCAGGCTCTTCAGTCGGCCCCAAGTGCTGGAGCCCGCCTCCTGCATCGGTGATGATAACGGGTACATGATGGTAGGTGGGGCGGACGTGTTTGTGTGTGTCGCAATGCAATTATACACCAGTACCGGTGGCTGTGTGTGCCGGTGCTTTAATGATGTGATACGCAGTTTGTGTGGAGGGCAAACGCCAGCACCGAGCCAGCCCAAGTGTGATAGTAACGAGCCACTCGCTTGGGGGGCCTACGTGCATGCATACGGCCAGTGGCGCCCTACACACGGTGGGCTAGCTCGGCAACCCCGTGCCATTGCATTACGTACACCGCCTGCGTCCTGCTCCAACACCCCCGCCCCAGGCACAGGGTAGGACTCCCAGTTGGCACCAAACACACCTGCTGCTGCTGCTTCTGGTGCTCCTCCGCCCACAGCCCCAGCAGCGACGGCACTGCAGCAGGGTCGAACCCTGCCTTGGCCATGAGGTGCATGGAGATGGCGTCGGCCTCGTAGTCGGTGTACCTGATGAGGAACACGTTGTAAAAACATATGGTGGGGGGCATTCCAAATGTACCGTTTCAAATCCATTTGTACGGCGACAGCCCGTTTGGTGAAAGGAGACGGCGTCGGCCTCATAGACTGTGTACGTATTGTACAGCAAGCAAGCCCCGGTGTGGACTGCATGCATGCCGGTTCACCTACAAGTGCGGCCGCCACACATGCATGCACCGGTGAATACAACACTGCACACGCACCAGCACTGGCACCGACACCGGCACCGGGACCACACAGCAGCAAGCACACACACACACACGCGCACTCACCACGTGAGCGAGCTGAGGGGCCCCAGGCCGGTTACCCATATGGGTTTCACGAGCACGACAGGCGCCAGCAGGGCCACCAGCAGGGCCACGGGGAAGGCGGGCAGGGCCAGGCTGGCCAGGAAGTAGGCGAGGTAGTGGAACCCCTCGGTGTAGGTCCGCAGCTCGCCCTGGGGATGGACAGACACACAGAGCAGGACACGGTGAATGGTGCATGTGGTTGACGCGGGATCCCGCGCCTCCGGAGGCGAAGCACCTTCGCGTGGGTTGAGGAGGTGGGGTGTGTGTTGCACATGAGAAGTGTCTTAACCATGCATACCTACGCACTTGTTGTGGTGGGGCTTTGCTGGTGCCTGGTCCCCCTGGTGCGCGTGACGACATTACCACGTGCCATGCCAACCCTGGACCACAGCCTGTACTCTTCTGATGTACGGCAGGAAAAAGCCGTATTCAGTACATGTACGTATTCAATACGTGTACGTATTCTGTACATGTGCGTATTCAGTACATGTACGCTTACAACGAACGCACTGTGCAGCTAGCCCAGGTCGTCAGCACCACCGCCACCTGCCCCCCATGCATGATCGCCCACACGCACCAGCCACCACCACCGTCACATACATACAAGCCGCCAGCTACCAGCTATCAGCCCCCAGGAGTGCAACACCAAGCAAACAGGTGCGTACGGTATTCACACATGGCCAGTGAGTCAATGTGGACCTTCACGTAAGCCCGCCTACGACCCTGGTCGCCAGAACCCTGGCCACCAAACCCTCTTGCATGCATGCACATACCACCGATACCACCCAGTTACGCACCTCGCCCCCTGCCCCCTGCCACGCCACCCATGCATGATCGCCCACACGCACCAGCCACACCACCACCTTACGTACCAGCCCCCAGCCAGTTACTCACCGTGTGCTGTGCCGACCCGTGTGCTGTGCCGTGTGCTGTGACGACCCGGGTCACCAGACCCACTTGCATGCATGCATGCATGCACACAACCGCCAAAACCACCTTGCGTACCAGCCCCCTGCCAGTTACGCACCTCGTGCTGTGCGAGCACACGTGCCACCTCGTGCGCCAGCACTGCCGCCACCAGGTCCTCGTCACGGTCCAGGGAGTCCAGCAGGCTCGTGTACACCAGCACCTGTGTGTGGATGAACGATGGACGGAAGACCACCACATGTGCGTG
>VFQN01002797.1_pt1 | contig 26153 bp, 33 predicted proteins | sample 3512371 | NCBI WGS metagenome assembly VFQN01 (sample SAMN10412370, study PRJNA504923) | tailings metagenome | isolation source: Replicate 2 from Balatoc abandoned mine | place: Philippines: Itogon, Benguet | collected 2017-08-28 | reverse complement strand
CCCTCAGGGCCGCTGCCAGCGCGGCTTGAGACTCCACCAGCGTCGCCAGGGCTGCAGGTGTGTGTACATGGACGAGATTACAGTGGTGGCATATGTGGGCAATGCCGTACCGGTAACGGTACCAGCGGTGCATGTAAGAAGCTGTGTGTCGCTTGGTACTGCTTGATGTGAAACGTAGATGGGGTTCTGGCGGACCAGAGATGGAGCCAGCAACTACGCCAGCAATTGCACGCGTTTAGCCTTAAGGACGGACGCCAACGAGCCAAGCGCCCAAGGCAGACCGAGGTTGATACATGGCTGTAGAAGCTTGCTCTAGACCTCCAGTACAGCAAACGCATCCTAGCACACGCGATTGTGCCACGTGTCAGCGCATCAGCCTGACCACGCAATCCAGTTCCACCTCTTCGGCGAAAGGTTGAGCCATAAACCACAAACGGTACCCAGGGCGGAACCACCCTCACTGTGGCGTTGTGCCGCTCAAGCCAAGTCAACTGGCCAAGTCAACTGGCCATGCAGTCCTACCCGCTAACCCACGCCTGCCCCTGAATGCACCCGGGCCTTGCGGTCCTACATGCTTTAAAGCCCTAATTATGCACGTATGCTTCGAAGCATTGCGGTAATGCACAATCCCGTGGGTAAAGTCACTTGCACCGGTCAGGTCCACGTCAGGTCACATGTCCCCACTAACACACCCCTGCTCACATGCCCTTACTCAGCAAACCAGCACGCTTTCAAAAACGCCCTGCCCGTAACTAAACACTTGGGCACCATCCTTCTGCCCTACATCCCAGCTTTGACCCGACAACCCTGCGGCAACGGTCTTACGCCCCAACGACCAACCCCGCCGGCCCCGTGCTGGTGTTGGTGACCAGTGGCCGGAAGCCCAGCTCGTCCACCGGTACCCCGAACTCTGTGAGCTTGGCCTCGTACACTCGGATGAGGTCGTTGTGCGCTTTGGACACCTTCGCCACGTCGTATTGGAGCGCCTTGATGATCTGCAGGTGGTGACAGGAGGAACGGCCACAAGCGGCGCCATGCGACAAGATCAGCATTGGCAACACGCGGGTACACGGTGCCTTGCATACACATGATACGTACACGGTTGGGTACGGCCTTGCGCTGATCGCAATCGCCCACCAGGCCCACCCGCACTTGCTTGTGCACCTGGTGTACTCCATGCGTTGCTTTTACCTGAGCAAATAGCAATTGCGGTGCCGGCGCGCAGCTGGCTTGCAAACCACTCAACATGGCACGTCCCACTGCCATGGTACCGCAAAACCCTGTGGGGTGCACCCCACAACCCGCAACCCGGCCCAACGGATACTACGGTACACAACGCCGCACCCCTGCCCACCTGGTTCTTGTTGTCCAGCACCTCCTCCAGCCGCGCGTTGATGGAGGCCAGCGTCCCCGGGTCCAGGTTGGCGGCCGTGAGCACCTCCGCCAGCTGAGCCTCTTTCAGCTCCAGCGCCTCGCCCAGGGCCTGGTGGGGTACAGGGCAGTTGCATACAATACGTTGTTTGAGCTCAGCGCACGGTAATGACGTAGCGTAGCGTGCACCAATGAGCGTTGGGACCTTATATGCTGCAGAGCACGTGAAGCGCAGCAGCAAGCAGGCGGATCGTTCAAAACTCTGTGCCTTGCCAAGCCGGTGTTACACTCGCTTACCTCGACCTTCTTCTCCAGCAGCGCGCTCTTGAGCCCCGTCTTCTGCTGCACGTCGTAGATGGAGGCCTCGAACTTGGCGTACAGCTCGTCGCGCTCCGCCTGCACCTTGGAGAACCGCTGGGACGTGACCTGGGGGGGGGGGGGGTTTAATCCGTGGCAGGTGCAACACCGTCAGGGTTAGGGACAATAATGCAAGGGAGCTGGAGCAAGGGGAAACGGGCATGGAGATACGGGTAGCTGCCCGGTGGTAGCGGTGCAAGGCACTTCGTGTGTTACCCGGCCTGCGCAACCCGCCCCAGCCCAGGCCCCGCCCCCGCCCCCGCCTGCACAGCAGCCGGGTCCGCCCCTGCGCCCACCTCGTTCTCCCACTCCAGGTTCTTGAGCTGCTTCTCCGCGTTGAGCAGCCGCGCCTTGGTCTGCGCCAGCGACAGCTTGTCCTTGTCGTAGTTGGCCAGCTGCTGCCGCAGCACCTCCACCTCCTTGAGCGCCTTGGACAGCGGCTCGGATAGCCGCTTGTTCTCCTGCGGAGAAGGAGGCGAAAATTATCATTGAGCGTGCTAGACATATGATAAATACCTTTGTACGGCATGCCCTTCTCCTCACCGGTGCCCCGACATGGGTTGGTGGTGTCTGGTGTGTTGGCCCGGCTGTGCCTTAACCCACGGTTCTAGAGCTGCCGTAGCCGATGCTACGCAGGAGGGCATAACTGCAACCCCAAGCCGAGTGTCTCAGCTGTGGTCCCCTCCGCAAGCCTGAGCTTATGACTGCCAAGTAGCCCACCTGCGCGATCTCGTACATGAGCTTCTCGTTCTGCGCCTCGCGCTTCTTCATCTCCGCCACGTCCTCCTGTGGGCATCAATTGGGTGCTTTGTTTGGAACCAAGCAGGACGGGAGCAGCGACGTGCTTGGTGCAGTCCAAGGCGGACATGTCAACACCTCCGGCAAGACCAAGTTCCGCTCCACAACGGCACGGCTTTCGTTCTTAAACTGGCCAGTTCTTGGTGCAGTTTGGCCGCACTGGGTGGTAGAGGGGGCAGGGTGCAGGGGCAGACAAGCCCAGGAATGGCCCATGCAGTACGATGAGGGTTGTTGTCGTGATGCCGTACCTTGAGCGTCTTAATGAGGTCCAGGTTGTTGTGCGTAATGTCGTTGTAGTAGTTCTTGATCTCCGCGAACGCGCGCTCGTGCTTCTTCATCAGCTCGTTGATGTGCGTGTTCTTGCGCTCCTCGATCTCATGGATCTCCTGCGAGGTGTAGTAAGCACGCGTGAGACGCGACAATACGCAAGACGCTATGCACCGTGCCAACCGGTATTCCCAGCACCATCCAAACTCGTCGAACGCACCACGACCCTGCCAGCCCACGACCCCATCTTCCTGCCCCGCTTGCCCTGCCCCTTCCTCCGGCCGGCCCCTCGGTCCCACCTGCTTCCTCCGCAGCTCCATGTCGTCCCGCAGCATCTTCATCTTCTTCTCGTACTTTTGCTGCAGCTCTCGCGCTTGCAGCTCAAACTCCTGCCGTAGCTTTGTGATTTCCTTGGCGTGCTCCAGCTTGAGTTGCCGGATGATGTCCTGGTGCGCTAGCTCCTGCAATGCGGGATAGGTGCAGGACGTTTGAGGCGCTCGTAGCCAAACAAAAGGGCCAGGTACGTTCAGAACCGGGCGGGCAGGGGTTGGAGCCAGCCATTTATCTTGGGCTTTTGGATTTCGGTGCACCCGTGCGCTTCAAAGACTGCCTCCAGCTCGTCAGCAAGCAGGCTGTTCTCGAAGCCTTCCCAGCCGTGTCGCAGGGCCCCGCTGCAGCGGCGGTCTGGCTATGTCCATTGATGTGCCGCCTTGTCCGCCTAACGTCCTCCCAAACGTACTGCCATGCAGGGCGCAAGGAAAAGTCTTGGCACCCCTCACCATCACACACCAGTCTAGGTTGTGTGCACAGAGCAGCCGCAGCACCTGGTGCTGCCCAGGTCATGCCTGCCAACCCTGCTGACGTGCGTGAAAGACTGCCAGCAGCCTGGGCTCCCCCGCCCTTTCAGCGCTTCAGGATGGGCCCCCGTGCAGACCGGCACACGCCCTCCGGCTGCCCTGGCCCACACAGCCATGGTTTACTTCGTGCTGTAGCTGCGTGGCCGCCACGAAGCATCCAGCTGGTGTTTCCACTCGCCAGCTCTAGCCACTTAGGCTGGCGTGCGGGCTGACGCGAGCATGCCCAAGTCAGGGTTGCGCTGTACAACTCCGTGGCTTCGCCGGGCAGGCGAGATGGGTAGGTGTGCTGCCCCCACTACAAATACCCCACCCCGCAGCCGAGCACACCCCGCGGCGACGCGGTGTCCAGAACCAGGGCGGCACCTGGAACGCTGTAAACGCTCGCTTGTGCAAAACTTCTGGGTTACCACATAGTTGGTCAAGGTGCTTGGCGCACGCGCATGCATGCCATAGCAGCATCATGGCCAGCAGCTTTTGCGCTCCGCCGCCTACCTGCTCTTTAAGCTCCAGCTTTAGGTTCCGCTTGTCCTTGCCCAGGTCCCCCTCATGTTTGCGGAACTCGTCCTGCTGCAGCTTCAGAGCCAGCTCCCCGTCCGCCTTCAGCGTGGTGATGTTGTTCTGGTGCTCATACAGCAGGTGCTTCACCTTCTGCTTGTAGACCTGTTATTGCGGACACGGCGTGGGGGAGTGCCGTCGTGAACAGGTGAGGGCGTGAGACCCACGCGGCTACAGCGACACGTGTATTACGTGCCATAGCCCACCCACCAGCCGTTCTAGCTACATCCGTCAGGAAGCCCTGTGAGTTGAACCCATGGTCCAGGTGCGGTCTTGCACCATGCCCTGAGTACCCATGTGCGTATGACGTACCTTGATCTCCACCTGGTGCCGCTCCTCCATCTCCTCCATCTCCCTGTCCTTGTTGCGCAGCTCTGCTCGCCGGTCCTCCAGGTCCTTCTTTGTAATCTCCCAGAAAGCATTGATCTTATCCTGCAATTAGCATTGCAGCAGGCCTCCGTGTAAGCGTCGCCCAGGTGGACAGGACCGCATGCGGACCGCGGGAGGAGCCCTGCTTACTCGCTCCAACTGCATGTAGTTTCGGTATTCCTCCTCTTTATTCTTTTCTTTCTCCAGCGTAGAAATTTTTTGGTTGAGCTCCTCCACTGAGGCCCCCTCAACGTCGCCTGTGGCGACCGCATCCTTCTTCTCCTGTTAAAGCACCGCATCGAAGCGTCAATCGGTTACAATAACATCAGCTAGAAGGATATGATGCAGGGCTGGGCGCTGGCGTGGCCCGCACCTTCTTCGTGGTCTTCTTCTTTGGCTTGGGTGCCATCTTTGCAGTCGGTTAGAGAAATTAACTCAGTGTGAATTTGAAGTGCTTTGCAGGGCCCTGCTTTGGGAGGAGAAGTGTTCTGGGTCCTTCAAAGTAGCATCCATCGGTCGTGGCGGTACTGTACCGCCATGGGAAGCACCAAGCAGAGAACTTGTGTCACCATTGCCTGTGGACACCCCTTAAACATGATCCTACCTTGCTCGTAGCTTCCTGTTTCGCCCTCACACAGGACGGAGACTCCCTTGCTTTTTCTTCCTCTAGGCACGGACAGGACAGGGGTCAGCAAACCGGCACGCTTCTTTGAAGCCATAATTACAGTACTTCGTACCCCTCTGGTCATGGCTTTTGCGCATACCTGACGACGCATCAGGCCTCGTTGTCGGGGCAAGGTCGCTCGAGCGGAGCAGCGTGGCCGAGACCGCAAGAGGCCAGCTTACGAACCCTAGTTCGCCATGTCAAGGGCGTCAAGTTTCAGCATTCTGGCCCGTCTAGGCGCCGCGTGCAGTCGATCATGGCAAGCCGCTTCCACCGCTGTGGCTAGCGCCCCAAGCTGCTCTTATAGCATGGGCCTGTCGAGCCCGCTGGCATCTCTGCGCTGCGGCGGCGTCAACAGCAGCAGCAGCAGCTTGTCCGTCGGCCTTGCAGCACTGCTGCCTCCCCAGGGCCAGCAGGTGTTCCCGGTGCGAGGCATGGCACACCGCCGCAGAGAACCACCAGCAGCCCGGGAACCGTGGCCTAGCTACTTTGTGAGCCCCGGGAATCTACGGGACAATCCGGGAGCAACACAGCAGGTGAGCAAGTTGTGAGCGCTGGGGCGGGCACCTGACGCCAGCCGGCCGGCCGGTAAGGCAGGGCTTACTAAGGTTGCGGCAGCTAGCACGGCACGGACGCGTACGCGCTCCTTGTCACGGCCTCGTGCACTCCCCTTGCTGCAGCGCATCCGTGTGGGCCGCGGCGACAGCAGCCGGAGAGGCAACTACAGTGGGCGGGGCATGAAGGGCCAAAAAGCGCGAGGTAAGCCGAGTGGGCTGAGCGTGCTGATGCCGGCGCCGCACCGCTGGCCTGCAGCCTGCAGCCCAATGCTTGTATATAGGTTTTGCCGTGTACCTGACACGTGCTTCCTACTAATTATGAGACACGTACCGTACATTAGAGTAGGCAAGTCCAAGAGTGAACGCCATACGCTGTGTGGGTCCTGTTCTCCAGGTCGCGGCCCCCACCTGCTGTTTGACGGTGGCCAGCTGGGGTGGCTCAAGTTCCCAGTGCAGCGGCAGCGCCCTTCGTAAGTTTAGAGATGCTGCTTTAAGATCTGAGCGTGCTGGTCTACCTGGGCACACCTCCTGACGGAGGGCGCGTCTACACCCTTGCCGAGGTGGCCGAACGTGCTAGCCACGTTGTTGACATGCTGGCAAGAGAACGGTCAGCATGTGGTCTGCCCGTTTCGCTGCTGGTCGCCAGTGGTGTAAGTTGCATCGCTTCTCCCTGCGCCGCAGTTACGAGGTGTTGTACAACCAGTTGGGGATAAGCCGCGTGGTGGAGTGGGTGCAGCTGGGGCTGCTGGACCCCAGCCGAACCATCACCATCAAGGTGGGCCCCCCGTCATGACCACATGGGCTTTAGATGATGGGTGGCGATGGCACTTGGTAGGCACCCTGTTCTAGGACGTTGTGGCTTCATTCAGGCGAAACAGTACGCCTGTGGCAACGCTAATGCTGCCGTCGCATGTGGTCGGCCCTGTAGGACCTGTACGACACGGGTTGCGTGACCAGCAACATCAAGTACGGCGTGCTGCTGTACGGCAAAGCGCGGCTGGCCTTCCCCCTAGACATCCAGGTAAGGCCCGTGCCAGTGGTCCAACGACGGCTCCTGTGCGTACCGCGCACCGCAGCTGCGAGCAGTGCCAGTGGGTCGAACAGCTTCTAGCCTGCCATGGCCCATACGGTAAGTAAAAGCTGCACAACCCATACAACATCATGCTATACTCTTGACAAGACCTGTGTAACCTATTCCGTTCTTTGCTGTCTCGTTTAGTCATAATGCCGCTCGGTGCCTTTTCCTGACTAGGTGACCGCATGCGACCCTGAGACACGCACATGTGTGGAGGCGGCCGGCGGGCGCGTCTCCCGCGTGTACTACGAGCGTGAGGGGCTGCAGGCCGTGCTTCATGTGAGTCCAAAATGCGGTGTAGCATGACGAGGAACGCTTAGTTGCATGCTGGGTTGTGCTGTTCACTCCTGCTCCTCCAGTCGTGCTGACTGCTCGCATTCTAGATCGGTGCTGACATCCGCGGTGTTGTTGCACGATTAAGTTGCATCGTGGCATGTGATCTTACCTGTCTTCACCGTCACAGGTCTCAAAGCGTTTAGTACGCATATATAACACGACTGTACATGTGCTCCGCCGGCAACAAGCAGCACGTAAACGTTCCACGGTGGCTTATGCAGTTACTGGATGCGATCACAACGGCACCTGACCGCTGTCTGCCACTCGCTGCCCCTTCGCAGCCCGACAAGTACACCAGCCGGCGCCTGCCCCTGCCGCTGCCGGCCGTGCGGTGGCACCCCAAGTACGACGGCAAGTTCGACGAGATTGGGCAGATTCCACCCTCGGTGCGGCAGGTGGCGGCCCCCGCCATGGCTGGGCCGGGAGGGCAGGGATCGGCGCAGGTGCTGGCGACCGCGTAATACCGAGGATGGAGGCATGATTACAGAATCAAGCCTTCCAGGCGGCTGATGCCGGTGGCCGTGGCTCTTAGCACTTGCCGTGGGCATTGTATCTGTGCTGGCACTGGGGACTCCTAATGTACACCAGCTCGACATGGCCGGTATTGTCCTGGGCCTGGCCTCCGTACGACGATTGGTATCGTAGTAGGCAGGATGGCTGGGGTTCCTGTTGCGGCGTAGGGTATACACGTTGTCACGTATTTGGTGCCCCCCTGCGGAACAGGTTGATGAGGAAATGCTCCTGCATGTCTTGAGCCAACTTGAGCTGTTTGTTTGGGTGCAGTGGTTAAGGCTGAGAGGCGCTGCTGTGGTATGAGAGTGCAAGGATGCAAAGGTTGCAGGGGTGCATTTTCATCGTTAGAAGGTACGCCGTCAATACACCGGAAAATGCCAAGCTGGGTAGACCCCTGGAGACGCTGGTGTGTAGACTGTTTACGAGGCAGCGCAGCAGAGAGACTGGGAGAACTCCGCCGGGGGCTCTGGACGGGGGAGCTACGGGCGCCAGTGGCGGTGTAAGCGTGGAGCCTGGGTGGAGCAGCACAAAGCGTCTGGGCTTCGGTGGCCCTGGGTGGAAGCAGGTGGACGGGTTTCTTGGAGGTGGTATGTCATTTTATCTTGTATAAGGTGATGCAGGCAGGGTACTGGATTGCGGCCTCATGAGGCACTACAGTTCCCTAGGCCCAGCAGCAAAATAAAAACTTTATCTGTTTTTTGCGTTTTAAATGGGGGTTGTGAATGCCCGTGGCGCGAAGCCCCATGCGCCGTACCTCACAGAAAACGAGAAAGCGCGCCTTGCGCTGGCAACGCTTGGTCCATTAGTGTAAGTTTATTGCCAGAACGAGCGTCTGTCCTGGCAAGGGGGCTCCCTTGGTCCTGGTCTGCCTTTCCACGTGGCTTAGGAAGGCTGCCTTAACGTTGGCCAGCGCCTCCTATCCTCCACCCTGCATGAGGTGTTTAAGGCCCTCAGGCATGCCAACCTTGGTGGTGGGGCTCTTCGTGCATCTGTGAATAACGTACTCCTTGTGGGTCCACTGCCGTGGTGGACACGCGCGGCGAGTACGACCGGTGTGTAACTGCTCTTTCGACCAGGCCTGTGGCAGTTCACACAGGTACTGTCTTCTTACGGACGAAGATGTTACTTAGGATGGCCGGAAGCTGAGAATGCAAGCGTCCGCGGCCCTTGTCGTTAAAGGGCCGCGAACACAATACCCACGCTACTAGCTGCACGCAATGAAGATGTCATTAACTAGATACTTGATGATTGTGTACATAGAAAAGCACTGCTAAGCCGGCTGTGGCGAAGTCCGGGGGGGACATGGACCCGACGGAGGACCGGACGTTCAGAGCTCAGCCCAGTAGGGCGAGCAGGGTGCCAAGCAGGGCTATTTCCACAAGTGGAGCATCCCGGACGGTGCAGCTGCGGCTCTTTGTAAAAGAAGAGTATGAACCTCCAAGGGTAAGGCGAAATGTCATGCTAAACAACTTTCAGTCCACCCTTGGCAATATTCCATAAAGCTGCGGGCGGACTTCCCGATTCTACCTCAACACGTTCGGCGGCGTACGGGAACTGTGCACTGATCCAGGACGCCGCAGCTGTCGCTGGGGTTGTCGCTGTGCTGTTTCCGGGGGCCTTGCACCTCCCGCACCTGGCTCCTGCTGAACACCACTTGCAGGCACTCCACACCCAAGCCGCCTTGTTCTTGCGCATCTATGCCCCCTTATGTGTTGACCCACTATGACGGCCCCTGTAGTACACGCCTTTCTTGTGTTCCATGACCCAATCATACTGCAGGTGGTGGAGGTTGCCGCCCCCATGGGTTGCGACTTCGCGCCCCTGCACGACCTGGTCTGCGAGACGCTCCTGGGTGAGTACTTCAGCTGCGCCTTTTTGCGGTCTGGCTGGTGGCCACCAGTCACTGCCCGTTGCTGACACGGCCAGCGGGAGCACCCTGTAATCACCACAGCAGGCATGAGGCCCTTTGCCGCCCCTACGGACGTGCAGCTTGGATGCAACGGCTTCATGCCGCTGGGGGCTCAGCAAAGAATGCATACAGTAGCTTCACCATTTCTCGTGCCTGCTGTGGAACGGAAGGGTTCCCCAGCTTACCTGCCAACACAAGCTTGCTCTTACCGTGACTTGCTATGGGTGCACTCCGTCGTCCAGGCGGCGAGAACGAGCGGTGGACGCTGGTGAGGGAGACGCGCAACCCGCGGCTGCAGCCGGACGGCTCGGGCCACATCGACATCGCACAGGAATGGTCCAGCAAGGAGGCGGCGCTGTTCACGCACCCTGCCGATGACTGCTGCCCCGTCACAACCGTGGGGCTGGACGAGCTGCGGGGTGGGGCCGGCGGGGGGGCTGGGGCAGGCTGTAGCGTTTGACGTTACCTGACCCGTGACGGGGGTGTCGCCATGAGGCGGGGATCTATTGCTGGCTGTGCACGTGCGTCAGCGGGTATGATGAGGGGCCCCGACTAGCAGGACCGCTGTTTTTGTTATCAAGCTTCCCGACACGGCCTGCCCGGGTGCGGCTGCACCTTCACTAAACCCCAACACGCTAACCCCGCCCACGGCGGCGCCATCCATTGCAATCGCCACCGCCGCGAAAGCCCACGCATCTCACCGCTTTCCCCACACGCCCGCAGGCGGCGCCGACGTCTACACGGCCATGCTAGGCCAAATGGCGCGCACCCCGCTGACCTCGTCCGCGGATTTGGCGGCCTGGTGGGCCTCCCACCCGCGCCCCGGGCCCCCCATGCTGGCCGCTGCCTGCAGCCGGCTGCTGGCCAAGATGCAGGTGGTGCCCACGCAGCACGTGCCGCCGGTCGCCGCCGCCAAGCTGGTGGCGGAGGGGCTGGCGGGGCTGAGGGAGCTGGCGGCGGACCGCTGGCACGCAGCACGGCTGCCCACGCAGCTGCTGGAGGAGGGGCTGGTCAGGGCGCTCAGGTGCGGGCTCTGGCGCTTGCAGGGCGAAGGGACTGCCCTGTGCTGTAGCAGAGACCTTGAGGCGGTAGCGCCCGGCCCAAGCCACCAGCAAAAGACTCCCCAGATCGTAACTTACGGCAAGGCAACGTCTGGTAAGTACAGTATGTTGCTAAACTGTTACCGTATTGAGTGTTCGTTCCTGCGAACTGCAGGTGGGAGCCCCACGCGCCGGCCAACAAGCCCGTGGCGCTTGCGGGCGTGCTGGAGGCAGCTGCCGCCGCCGCCTGGTCCCTCGCCATGTACGGCAGCTGCCGTACCACCATGGTGGCCGCCGGGGTGGTGCCTGAGCTCGTCACAGCGCTGGCCCGGGGGCTCAGCTGGCGGGAAGCGGCGCTGTCGAGAGGGGCGGCGGCAGTGGCGGCAGCTGAGGCAGCACGGGCGGCGGAGGCTGAGGCGGTGACGGCGAAGGCGGCGGCGGAGGCAGCTGCCGCTGCGAAAGCTGAGCAGGATGCGGTGAAGGAGGGAGTCGGCGGCAAGGAGCTAGACGCCCTCATAGCTGCTTCGGACGCGGCGGCGTTGGCTGTCATGCAGGTTGAGCTTCCCACTGACCAGCCGACCCCTGTGCGGGAGCTGTACGGACCTCCAGCAGGGGAGGTATCCCTTGATACCGCAAACCGTGTGGTTTACAACTGCTTGGGTGCCCTGGGGGTGCTGGCGGTGGACGCAAAGGCACGCTCAGCGTGCCTCAAGGTGAGCCCGAACCTGGCTTTCCTTGTGGGTGTGGCAACGGCGGGATTCATTTCCGTCAGCGACGAGCAGCACGATGCGAACGTGGCAGCCTGGCGGCGGCGCCAGGAGCGCAAGGCGGCGGCAGAGGTGGCGGCGGCGGAGCGGGCCGCGCAGCGGGCAGACGAGCAGGAGGAGAGGGCCCGGCGGGAGGAGGAGGCAAGGCGGCGGAAGGAGGAGGAGGAGGCAGCAGAGGCCGCGGCGGCGGCGCAGATGGCGGCAGAGGACCCTGAGCTGGCTGCACTCCTGGCAGCGTCAGCCGCCAAGGCCAAGGCAGCGAAGCCGGCGGCAGAGTCGGTGCAGCCTGTGGAGCAGGAGCCCCTGCCGCCCATGCCGGACGAGCAGGATGTCCCTCCTCCACCGCCGCCTCGCGATGCGTACCCGCTCCGGGAGGTCGTCCCTCCGGAGGACAATTACCGGGTGCACCAGCTGATGGCGGCGGAGGCGCTGTACACCATGCTGGGCCGGGAGCGGGCTGTGCGCCGGGCCTTCGCGGCCAGCGGCGGCATCCCCTCCCTGCAGCCCCTGCTGCGCTCAGAAAACGACGGCGTGGTGTGTGCAGCCATCAGCTGCCTTGCAGCCTACGCACGTGACGTGGGGCACGACCATGCCACCGGGGTCGAGATGCTTGCCACTGCCGCCGTGCCGCCCCCGGAGCCGGCGCCCGGGGCGGCTACACCGCCGCAGCAGGGCCCGGGAGGTGTCCGTGGGAAAAGGTCGCTTGCCCCTGAAAAGGCACCTGATCCGGTGGAGGTGGCGGCGAAGGCGGCAGCTGCTGTGGTTCGGGCCAAGGCCGGGAACGGCCGCGAGGTGGCCAAGTCGCTTCTGACGGCGCTGCCGCCGGTGCTGGAAGCCCTTCTTATTCGCTACGCGAACGGGGCACGGAAAGTTGGTGGTGTGCTGCAACCGTCAGGCTGCGTGCCCGTCATCCCAGAGGACGTGCCAGGTCTTGACACAGCCGAGCATCTAGATGGCATTGAGGAGGAGGACGGGGACGGTGCGGGAACCGGCGCCTCCGCCAGCCGGCGCGTCACGCCCAACGCGAGCCGGCGTACTACGCTTAGCCGTCGCTCTACACACGTCAGCCGCGTGCGGAGCCAGGCCCAGACCCCGAGGCACATCGGGGGCGTGGGGTCCGTCAGCCGGCCGGCCTCTGTCCTAACGACCGTCAGTACCGTCACGGTGCATACCCTGGGCGCTGCGGCGGAGGCGGCTGCCGCAGAGGCGGCGGCGGAGGAGGCGGCGGAGGCAGCGGAGCACCAGCAGCAGCAGCAAGATGAGGAGGTGGCGGCGGCGCGATCAGGCCGGCGGCGGCGGCCGGCGCTTAGCCAGGGGGCCGGAGACGAGCTGCGGAGCTTTGCGTCGGGTGGGCAGGCGCTGGGGGAAGGGGCGGGCGCGCAGGGCGAGGCGCAGCAGGGCGGGGAGAGCACTGCCGCTCCGGTGGGAGAGCCGCTGTACGGCCGCTTCGCGCCGCAGTCCCTGTCGTACATGATCGAGCTGGCGGCGACGGCGCTATGGGCGGCGGTGGCGGCGGAGCAGCGCGCGTCGGAGGTGGCGGTGGAGACGGAGAAGGCAGCGGCGGCGGCCGAGAAGCGGGTGTATGAGGATGCTGCAGCTGCGGCTGCTGCGGCGGCGGCAGAGGCGGCCCGGGAGCGTGAGGCGAGGCGCAGCAGCAGCGGAGGGAGCGCAATGCTGGCGTTTGAGATGCCAATACCGGCTCCGCTACCAGCCATGCGTGCTGCTGCCCCAGTCGGGGGGCCGCAAGGCGGCGCCGGCGGCGCTGTGAGTGAAGGTGGCAAGGCCGCGGACCCTGAGGCTGATGATGCCAAGGTGGGAGACACGTCGGGGGAGCCCATCACGCCTATGCTGGTTGAGCGCGTGGGTCAGATGGCGGTGGCGGCGGCGCGGTTGGTGGCAACGGAGCTGTTGGAGCAGAAGCAGCAGGAGGACATGGGGCGGCCGGGGTCAGCGCGAGGATATGGCGGCGGCGGCGGCGGCGGCGGTGCACGGGACGTGGAGGATGGCGAGGAGGGCGAGGAGGGCGGGTGGGGCCTGGCGGCGGACCGGCGCCAGCAGCAAAACGCAGGCAGCAGGGACAGTGGGCACTCGTGCCTGCTGGGCTGCTTGCACTCGTTGCTGGGGGCGCTGTGCATCGTGCAGGTGAGTGGGAACAGGCGAAAGGTTGTGCAGGGGGTCCCGGTACCGGTGTCAGTCACCCCAATGTACCCAATGTACCCAGCCCTCGTGAAATGGCAGTTGTACATAGGCAGGAACGAAGCTTGATTGACCAGCAGAACATGTAGCCAGTGGCGACCTGCCGTGAGTGTTGCTGTCCTTACATGTGCGGCTGTTGCAGGGCAACGATCGGCTTGTGAAGCGCGAGTACGGCGCGTTGTTGGCCAAGTACGGCCTGATGCGGCGGCTGCAGGTGCAGAAGGAGCTGGCGGAGGAGGAGGTGAGGGGGTTTGCAAGGAAGGGTGCTGTCGCCCTGAGGTCTTGCAAGACGAACGTAGGCAAACACAACGAGGTCCGAGTCTAAGCCATCTAGCTCTAGGTTTGGCGGTTGGGGTTGCGGTTCACAAGCGGTCATACCGCACCAAACCTTCCGTTCTGCATGGTTCTGCCCCCAAACGCTTACCCTGATGCTTCCATGCTTCATTTCACCCTGGGCACAGATGCAAGCCCGGCTGGAGGAGATCGAGGCCGCACGCAAGCAGCCGGGGCGCTTCTTTTTCGAGGAGGAGGAGGAGGCCAAGCGGCAGGAGGCTCGTAGCCTCATACGGTTAGTAACATGGATGGGACGAGCTTCCATAACCCGATGCCCGCGGTCCACCAGGCAGCGGCCGAAGTACGTCACCTTGCGCTTGCATGCCACAGACCGACCAATAGCTTCACTGACCTGTAAATGATGCAAGCCGTCATTCCCTAAAAGCTCGCATGCGGTCCGGCTGCACTCGCTTTGCATGTGCCTGCCACCTACCGGTCCTTGCGCCCCACAGGTCCATGGAGTCTGTGCAACTGTCCTACGCGTGTCTTCGCACAGCGGCGGCCCCTCTGCGCTACGCAAGCCCCTGAGCAAATCCTTAGATCGATGCCGGCGCGTGTTGGCGCCCCGCAGGTCCGTCGAGGCCCGCATGCGGCGCGCGCTTCAATCCGTGGAGGTGGCAGAGGACGCCCTGGAGGTGGCGGCGGCGGAGGCACTGCACGCCGTTGGCGCCGCACTGGCGTTACTGCCGTACGGCGACGGCGGCGCGGCGGCGGCGGCGGTGGGCGCGGGCGGCGAGGCGATGCAACTGTCGGGGTTTGGGCCGCTGCCTGCCGGCGTGGAGGCGCAGCTGTGCCATTGCCACGTGCTGGCGGCAGGGGTCGTGCAGGTGGGGACACGTGCTGAAGCATTCATTGTTGTGCTTGTATGACTGAAATACTGCGTGAGCCGCAAACGCTTTCCTTCCTAGGGCGAAGTCTTACAAAAGACGCAAACTGCTTTTATCCTGCACACGGCACAGGGCATGGCTGCCATGCTCCAGCCTGGCGCCGTGGAGGCCGCCGCCGCGGCGCAGCAGCAGCTGCAGCGCAGCTGGGAGGCCGAGACCTCGGTCTCCGCGGCGGCCGCTGCAGCAGACGCCGCCACGGCCGCTGGCGCCGCCGCTGCCGGCCGCGACGTCGACGGCCCCGCCCCTGCCGAGACCATGGCTGCGACGGCCACTGCCGCAGCTCTGTACCAAGGGCCTTACAGGGAGCTCATCCTGCAGAGCGGTGTGCTGCCGGCCCTGCTTGCCGCGACGAAGGCTCGCTACAGCCAGGTGCAGGAGCAGCAGGAGCAGCGACAGCAGGCTGCCAGTGGTGCAGGCCTCGCAAGCAAGTCGTTGCGCCTGCAAGACGCAACCGGACCGCCGGCGTCCACCGCCCCCAGCCACACAGCCCGCAGCCACACAGCCCGCAGCGTAGCGTCACGCTACACTGCCGGGTCGCACGCCACACGGCGACGTTTCGGCGCTGCCGCTGATGTTATCAGCGATGACGACGGTGCGGCGTCGCCGTCGGAGAGTGGCGGCGTCGGAGGACGTGGCGGGCGGAGCACTAGCCCGGGGTCGACGGTCCGGGGTGCTGCGCACAGCATCGGGGGTTACAGCCAGCATCGGCAATCGATGCATGACAGTGAGGCGGGATGGGGTGGCGGCCAGGACCGCACGCTGGGCCGAAGCAGCACCAGCCGGCGGCTGGTGTCTGTGACGGGCGGCCCGCCGATGGTGCTGGACACCACCACACACGTGCTGCTGCAGGTGAGGGTTGGGGCCGCAACAAGGTCTCGCCGTTCGCACTGTATGGTGTTTGGGTGGTATGTGGAGTCTCGCACAGCGCGCGCGTTACTGTGATTGCTCGACCCATGCCTTGCACGCAGGCCACCTCCGCCGCGCTCATGAACCTGTGCGCCACCGAGTCGCCGCTGCAGCCGCAGCAGCTGGCAGCCGCCGTGTCGTACATGCAGCACGTGGCGGCGCACCCCGCCAGCGGGCCCTTCCTGGCCGCGGCGTGCTACAGCCTCGCCCGCCACGTGGCAAACCGACGCGGCATGGTGGAGGGCGTCACTCCAAAACCGCCAACACCGCCGGCACCCAAGCCTAAGGCTGCTGCGGAGAGAGCCGCTGGGATTGGGGGCGATCTAGGTCTGGGCTACGAGGATGGGTTGAATGGGGATAGGGGCGGGGACAGGTTGACGCCGAGGTCGGCGCAGCATGGTGGGGAAAGGGAGGAGGAGGCAGCGGCAGCGGTGGAGGTGGAGAAGCCCGCACCTGCGCCTATTACTCTGGGGGCTGACGTGTGGGTGGAGGTGGTTACCTCGCTGCTACGCGCAGTGCTGGCCAAGCTGCGCAAGGCGCCACAGGTGGGGGCGTATTTGGTTAGTCCTGTAGTTGTACTGTGTTGCATGCAACCACATCGGCGTGCAGGAAGTAGCATGGGTAGCAGCTAAGCGAGAAAGCACAGCCAAAAAAAGGTTTATGTCCTGTGTGTTATCCGCCATACCTCATCATCGAGTTGCTCACCGCAATTACAATCGCACACAAGCATGGCCCGTATCCATGTCCGCCTCAGCGCCGCCATGACACAATACCTGCGCCCTCTCCCATTACCTGCCCTCTCCCCTCACCTGCCCTTGCCCCTACCTCCCCTCTCCTTGTCCCCGGCTGTACCTTAGCCACGGGTGTCGCTCGCCGACGCCCTCTCTGCCCTATCCGGGGCGCCCACCGGTGCTACGCTCAGTGCCGCACCCTCCTCCCTGGCGGGGGGAAGCAGCACCGCCGCCGCTGCCTCGGTCAGCAACAACACAGCAGCCAGCGCACCGGGAGCCACAGCGACTCCCACCAGCCCCCTGCACGCCGCCGTGCGCTCGGGCCGTTTCCTGGTAATGGCCACGTGGCTGCTTGTACGGCAGTGGCTAGTCGATCAGGTACGGCAAAGACTGGGAAGGAACGTAACCAACGGCCTTGATGCACGCGGCTAACGTTGGTATGCGTGCGACGCTTTGGTCCGACACGTGACTGGGATACCATAGGGGCATGTGCGCCTTGCATCCTCACCCGCTTGTGCCATACCAGTGCTATAGCCCCAGCCGTGGCCCCTCCCCTGACGCCTTAAACTGACTCCTCGCGTGCAGGTCAACCCGGTCAACACGGTGGGCAGCGCGGAGGGCATCTTTGCGCGCGCCCAGACCAGCTGGTGGGGCGTGCGGCTGTCAGCGGACACCATGCTCACCCTGTCCCACGAGGTCCTGGACGCCCTGGGGCTCACAGTGGAGGCAATGAGGGCCACAGCCGCCGCATCGGCGGCAGAGGCTGTCGCCGCGGCCGCAGCCGCCGCCGCCGCTGCTGCCGGCGACGGCGCCGCCGCCTTCCATGCAACGCACCGCGTGTCGTTCTCTTCCAATCTACACGGCGGCAGCGGAGGCAGTGAGACATTTGGGGCGAACGGCGGCGGCAATGGGGGCAGTGTGGCGGGGGCTGGTGCTAGGGTTCCCGTCGGCGGCGTGGGGGCGCTGCGGCGGCTGGCGGCGCGGGCGGTGTGGAGCCTGGCGGCGGCGCACCCGGCGGTGGCGACGGCGCTGGTGGATCGCGGCGCGGGCGTTATGATGCTGTCTGCCATGCGAGAGACCGGCCCGGGGGCGGACAGCGTGCTGCAGGTACGGGGGCAGGGCTCTGTTGACGCACAGACGCCACGCCACGAACGTAAGCTGGCGTCCGCAGCGGGGCTGTGCGTTCCAGGTCAATCGCGTCGGCCTTCGTTGCACGCTTATCTGCAAGGGAGTCACGTCATGACCGTCCCTGCAGCGTGCATCGTACACTACGAACAGTACCTCCTTGCTTCAGGAGGCTGTCTTGCAAGCCCGCTCCGCTTCTCTAACCCTTTACCCTCCGTTCGCAGGCCCTGGCCGTAGGCTTCATGCTGCACCTGGCGGGCTGCGTGCCCTCGCTGCTTCCCCAGCTGGGCGGCCTGGACGCGCTGTGCTCCTGCCTGGTGGCCCTCACGGAGCGTGCACTGGCGGCGGGCGGAGCGTGGCCCGGCAGGAGGTGCGAAGACGCTCAGAAAGCCCCCTGCTTGTTACCGCGGACCTGCCGCTGACAAACGGTGTACCAAACGGTTCTATACGTTGTCAAAGGGACGTACTGGGAGAAGAACCAACTGGTTCTACCCCTCCCTGACCGCCCCAACTGCTGACATCCCATCCCTGCCTGCTTGTATCCAACCTCGCTCTACAGCCCCGCCCCCGACGGTGGAGCCTCGCCGCACCCCCACGCTCCCTCGGCCGGACATGGTTCCTTCCCCGGTGGCCCCGACGGCCGCGGTGTTGATGTGCGGCTGCTGGAGGCGGCGGTGCGCGGCCTGGCCTTCCTGGCGGGGCAAGGCGCGCCGGGCCGCGTGGCGGTGACCGGGGCGCGCGCCGTGCGGCGGCTGGTGGCGGTGGTGCGGGTCGACAACGGGGCGCTGGAGGCAGTGAGGGCGGCAAGGGAGGAGGAAGGTAGGTCGCGTGGGGACGGCCGTGAACGAGGAAAGGCAGAGCGCTGTGACGTCAGGCGCAGGTACCGGTACTGTCAATCTGGCAGAGTTCAGGCGGGGCTTGCCAACGCCGCTGCTACGTGAAATACGCCGTTCGAGTATTCACACAGTCCCCGCGAATTCCCTTGCAGGTGTGCCCCCCTGGGTGCGGTCAGAGGAGCTGCTGTGCCCCCTGCGAGCAGTCAACAGCATGCCCATCGCCGTGCTCCCGGCCCAGGAGGCATCCCTGGCCTCCCTTGCTGCGCTGCAGCCCCCCGCCCCCACCCCGCAGCAGCCGACTGCCCCCCACAGCCCTCCCTCATCCCGCCCTGGATCCCTCGCCACCGCCCCGGCCGCCGTGCCGTCCCCGCGCGCCGACTCCGTCTCCAGCGCTCGACCACGCTCCGGCCGGCTTACGGGCAGCTCTGCCCCCTCACCACGCCCTGCATCCGCACGCATGGCTGGCGCTCAGACGTCCAACTCCGACGGGGCTGGGGCTATTGGCGCACCTCCCCAGGCCTACGGTGGCGTTACAGAGGAGGTGCTGGTGCGCTCCCGGCAGAGCGGCTCGGCGGATGTGGGCCTCACTGCGCTGTGGGGGGTGCTCAACCTGTCAGGCCACGAGCAGGCACAGACCAAGTGCGTTGTGCAGCTCGGGGATGGATGGGAGTATTCGCTTTCACTTGGTCCTCGAGGGATGTAACGGTAGCCTGTACCTTGTGGGATGCCGCCCAGTGGCAATGCGCATATCCACAGTGTGCACGGTTTTTCGTTGCAGTGCTGCAGCCGCTGCTTTGCGCACGAACCCTGTCCATGGTTCTACTCCCGTACTGCTGCCGCTTACCGGTATGTTCCACGTACCAGTTGCCAAAAAGCCTGGCACACCGCTGCACCGCCCCCTGCCTCCCAGGATCTGCCGCCACGGGCTGTACACGCTGATGGCGGCGGTGCACGGCAGCGCCGACCCTGCGCGCTCCGCCGCTGCGCGCGCCATCCTCACCAACATCCACTACCACCCCGGCAACGCCACCGTGCTGTACAAGGCGGAGCTCAAGCTCAAGTACGCGGCCCTCAACAGGTGAGGCGGGGCCTACAAGGGAAGCAGGGGCGGGGGCAGCACTGCGGATACCGGAGCCGGAAAAACAGAGTTTGGACCGCAGCAGTGTCTTTATGAGAAAGGCTAGCTGTTGAAGTGCGCAATTGGTTTGGACTGCAGGATGCTGGCGGAAAAGAAGAAGGCTAAGGAGGCCAAGGAGGCTGCGCTGCGGCGCATGGCAGCTGCGGCAACGTCTGGCACAGTTGCCGCCGCGGCGTTGCAAGCACCAGCCGATGCCGACGACGGCGCGTCCGCAGGGTCGCCGCTGCGGCCTGTAAGGCCTTTGTCCGCCGTCGGTGGCGGCGGCGGCGGCGCCAGATCCCCCGGCGGCGCCGCGCGCCCTAACCACAGCGCCCGAGGCCGCAGCGCTACTACCAACATTGCCCATAGGCAGTTTGGGGAGCTAGCAGCGGCACGAGCGGCGGCAGCGATGGCGGCAACGAATGGGAGCGCGCCGCCTGCGGCTGCGACGGTGACCCCCATCGAGGCGGTGGGCGCGGGAGCAGCGGCGGCTGGAGGCGGGGGGTCGCCGCGGGCCATCGACTCGCCCCGGCGGCGCGGGCCGACGGCCGAGACCATGCTTGCCGTCCTGGGCTCGCAGACGGCCCCGGGGGGCAAGAGTGGAAGTGGCGGGGACGCGGCAGCAGCAGCAGCAGCGGCGGCGATACCAGGAGTCGGAGGCGAGGGCGAGGAGCTCGATGTGGACGCCATCGAGACCCGGCTCAAGTTCCTCCAGTAAGACGTCACGTTGCGGGGTCTGCAATTGTGCAAGTGCTCGCCTACAGCTTCCAGGACGTACATTGCGTGCCTCGCATGCTGCTGCTAGGGAGTCTTTACCGTTGCGCATCGATATGCTGGCGTACCGGTATACCGCCCAAGTGCACCATCATGCGGGTATGTTCCTTTCCGTCAGTGCCTCTTCGTGTCGCCCGTCTTCGCATTTCCACCAACTACTCCAGGTGGATGGTGGACCCCAATGTCAAGACGGGCGTCGACGTCGACTCTCTGGCGGCAGCGGCAGCCCCTGGCGGCGGTACCATGTCGTACGACACGGCGTCGGCGCTGCTGGCGGCGGCGGCGGCCGGCGGTGGCGCGGCCATGGGCCTGGGCGGCGACATCTTGGGGGCGACGCTCACGTCCGACCCGGAGGAACTGCACTGGCTGGGCACGGTGAGGCACATGCTAACCGGCAGTTTCGTATCCCCTGTTCATCCCCCTTGACAGAATCCGTGCGTAGCCATTGTCGCACTCGGGGGCATCCTGCTGTGGTTACGGGATTGTGCCAGCGCAAAACTTCTCTGTGAGTCGGCCCGTCGGTGTATGTGGTGTTACAATGATCAGGCACCGTTGGCATCAGCAGGCCCTTGGGTGGTACACGTGCTCATTGCCCTGCAGGTGTCGTCCGATCCTCATCTGGGCCACGGGCAGCACGCCACCTCCAGCCATGAGGCCCGCACGGAGGCCAAGTGGGAGGCAGGCACCTTCATGCGCGGCAACCTGACCCGCTCGCTGGCGGCAGGCGCGCACAGCCTGTGGAAGGAGGGCGGCGACAGCGCCGCAGCCACGGGCAGCTCCCCAGCCGCAGTCAACACACGGCGGCTGGGCAGCGCACGGCCGCACAGCAGCGGCGCAAACCGCCAACTGCCGCAGAACCAGCACAGGTCCTCTTCTGTGGGCCGGTCCCGGCCCGGGTCAGCACTCCCCGGCAGCGGTGCCAACGGAGGGGCAGGGGGTGTGCATGCCAACGGGATGACAGCGACCCGTGGGTCAACGATGGCGGCGAACGGTGCGGGCGGCAGGTGGTCGTCCTCTGCCCTGCGTGCATCCGCACCGACTGCAGCATTGGCTTGGCCCCCCGCAGCGCGTGCATCTGCAGCGTCCGTTCAAGGAGGTGCTGCTGGTGGAAGCGTGGCAAGCGTAACCGCTGGGACGGCTGCGGGCTCAGCCGCAGGCGGCACGCGGTTTGTGAACTTGCATGGCGCGGGCGGGAGGAATGCCCCCGGGGCCCCGCCTTCAACGGCGCCGTCACAGCGGGGCGCGGCGGGAGGCGGCGGCTCCAAGAGGAGGGCGGGCGGGTCGTCGGCCGCTGCGTCCGCCTTCTCCATGAGTGGCAACCCCTGGGCGCCGCACATCCTACGGTTCGTGCAGGACCCGCCCAAACACGGTAAGTGCAGCTGGGGGTCGCACGTGACTCGCTGCCACGTGATGCAAGGGCCGCAAGCGGTTGCCGCAGTGAAGGGAGCAGTTGCGCGGTAAGAAGTCTTTGTATGCGGAGGCGCGTAAGACTCCGTATCCTTCATCTTGCTCTTCCCTGCCTACCCAACCATTGCCATAGGCGGCCCCCGCAAGCGCAACAACCTGATCGCTCGCGTGCTGACCGCCGTACCGCCCGAGTACGTTACCAACGAGCTGCTTGGCCTTACGGTAAGCCTCAGCAAACTGGTACTGTTGCCGCTTGTTATGAGCCTGTAACGCCCGCGGCACGTGTGCAGGTCAGTTGCCTGCCACCTGCTGGTCCCATGGACACCTCCCTGAAATGCACTACGACGTATCATGGCTGCAGGACCGGCTATTGGCGCTGACCAGCGACCGGCGACAGCAGGAGGACCGTGCGACTGCGGAGGCGGACGCCGCAGCAGCTGCGGTGGCCGAGGCTGAGGACGCGGTACTGGCGCTGCGGCGTCTTGGGGTGTCAGGCTCGGGCTCGTTCCAGCGCTATGATGGGGATTCCGCGGAGGAGCAAGACGTCAACACTGCCGCAGCGGCGGCCATACCGGCATTGCGGCGGGTGGTGGCGGGCCTTGCGGCAGAGGGCTCCCTTGGCTCCCTGGCCGGGGGACCACTGTCGGTGCGTGACGGCCGTGGGAAGGCAGCGTACGGTGGGGCTGGGTCTGGGTCGGCGCGCCATGCCAATGCAGCTGCTGGGGTAGAGGGTGCGGAGGGGACAACGGCCCGGGGTGAGGGGTCGGCGGGGGATTTGGGCACCGGCCGCGGCAGGGCCTCCAAGTGTGGCAGCATGGCGGGCAGCGAGCAGCGCCAGCCGCAAGGTGGCGTGGGCGGGGAGGCGTCCGAGCAGGAAGACTGGGGAGCGGGGGGGGACATGTGGCGCATCCAGCGGGCGGTCCGCCTGCGGGTCTCGCTGCTGCCGCCCGCGCTGCTGGGCCCCCCGGCGCTGGCCCAGGCGCCCGCAGTCAGCGAGCTCGACGGCATCTGCCCCGATCCGCAGGCAGACACCACCGCCGCTTCCACCACCTCCGGTCCTGTCACTTTCAGCATCCGCCCCACATCCGTTGTTGCACACCCACCACCTTCACCCCCAGCAGCAGCGCGGTCCTCTGCCGCTGCCCCAGCGCCGTCCACCTACCTGCCCGGCGGCAGCGGCGCCTCCACCGCCGCATCCTACCTAGCCGCCTCCGTCGCGCCCTCCGGTCTACCGTACGACAGTGCCGCCAGCCTCATCAGTACGGCATCGTACGACACCATCAGCACCCTGGACCCATCCCTCGCGCGCTCACTGCACAGCCCAGCGGAGGCCTACCGCAAGCCGCACACGGGGCCTGCCAGTCCGCCGGGCACACGCATAGCGGCACTGGGCCGCGCCCAACGGGGCGGCTCGGGGACCTCCCCTGGCCCAATCCGCAGTGGGCCGACTTCCGCTCGGGGCAGCCCTCATTCTGTGGCAGCAGCATCGTCAGCGGAGCGCCCGGGGAGTGCCCCTGGAGGTGCTGGTGGTGGTGCTGGTGCTGGTGCCGGTGCCGGCAGCGTTGCTGCTGGGAGTGCCTTTGGGACCGGCAACAGCGTGGCTGGCAGTCGCGTGCGGCCCCTGTCGCGGGCTTCCGCATGGGAGGGCCAGGTAAGGCGGCGCGCCCTTGCACCCAGCTCTGTTGCACACCGTGCATGGCAGGGGCTAGGCCCTCCGCGCGTTCCTAGGCCCTTCCATGCGCTGTCCCTTTCGTCAATGACCTTCGCATTCATCACAAGAACCCCAGCAACACAGCTGCACACCCCTTGGCTGAGCCACGATGTTACATCCTTGTCTGCCCCACTCGTCCTTGCCCCACAGCTTACGCACCCTCTGTCCGGGACCGTGCCCCGTCCCGTTACCGTTCTGGCGGGCAGCGTGGCCGACCTCCTAGCCGCCAAGGCAGCCAGGGAGGCGGCGCAGGCAGCGGAGACGCCTGGCGGCAGCAGGGACGGCACTGACGCACAGGGATCAAGCGGGGTAGGCGCCATGGGTTTCGAGGACCCCTTCGCCTCAACAGGAGCCGCCGGAGCCGGCGGGGCTGGGGCAGCGGCCGCTGCCGCCAGCGGTGGCAACGGTAACGGCAACGGCGCGGCCGCAGCGGCGGGCGCTGACGGCGGCGGTAGCAATGCGCTGGGGGCCCGGCGGGCACTGTCAAAGGCGAGTTCGATGGCGGCGTCGGCGGTGACGGGGAAGAGCAGCGGGGCTGCCGGCGGCGGGGCTGCTCTGGCGGCGGCGTCTGCGATGCGCACCGCCACGGCCGCCGCCCTTGGTGCGGCGGCGGACAGCGACAGCGAGTCGGACGACGGGGCCGACCCCGCGCTTGACATACTCAAGCCGCAGCCGCTTTCGGTGAGGAAGTGCGGTGTGTTGTGCAGACAGTGCAGGTGCTGCCTACTTGCCGCCATGTCGCAATACGAAGCTGCGGGGTGTCAAACGGATACCACAGCGGTGTACCCACCCCTCCCTATGCATCCCAACGTGGCCGTCCTATGCTCCATGTCGTACCTGTCACGCAGTTCAGCCCATGCGGTATGTTAAAACATGCTTCCCAACCCGGGCCTTCCACCCGCTCCGCCCAGGTGCTGGTTGCCACGGGCGACGGCGGCACGGACCGCCTGTACCGCTTCCCGCGCTTCCTGCTGCCCTCGGCGCACCACATGTGCCTGTTCGAGCACGTGGAGGGCTGCCGCTTCTGCGAGACGCTGTTCGGGCACTACCTGCTGCCCAGCGGGGCGCTGGCGCACTTCTACCTGGGGGACACCGTCGTTAAGGTACGGATAAAAGTAGTCAGCTCCATCCCATCATGGAATGCCGGCGAGTTCAGGAGTGGCTCATGTAGGCGTCCGCTCTGCATTTGCTGCTCTGGACACAGGTACCCCCAAGGAACTCAGGTCCATGGTAGTACGGACAGCAGGTTCTAGTGCCAGGCGCTTGCTCTGAGGCCCTGTGCTTGCCGTGCTGGTACCCTCAGGGCCACCGCGTGGACCTCCCCCACGCCCCCGACATCCCCTTCACGCCCCTGGACTGGGTGGCAGACGCGCTGCCGCCCTGCGCCGCGCTGGCCGACTGGGGCGCCACTACGCCGGGGCGCCCGGCCACCGTGGCAGCGGCAGGGGCGGCGGCGACGGCGGCGACGGGCCCCGGCGGCGGCGGTGGTGGCGGCGTGGCATTGCTGAGCGGGCTGTGGTGCCCCCTGCCGCTGACGCCCCCGGCGGCGGCGCGCTGTGTACTAGAGTGGGACGAGGACGGACAACAACTGGCCATGAAGAGGTGAGCATATGGGTCGGTAGAGTTGACTGCCTACATAGCTGGGGTAGAGGAGAGCCACTGGTGTCGCTCCACTGCAACTGGAGACGAGGATGTGCGTAATCCGGCAAGTACGCCCTCAGGTATGGCAATCCTACCTCTCCTGACTGGCCTGTCTTCCTGCCAACGTCGTGGCCCCGCAGCGTGAGCCTGGAGGTGGTGCTGAGCACCGTGCAGCGCACAGAAACGCGCATGGAGCTGGTGGCCGCGCCGCCCAAGCCGCCCACCAAGGGCCGCAAGAAGAAGGCAGGGGCAAAGAAGTAGAAGCGGGGTAGCTCTTTCTCGAGGCAGGTTATTGCGTGATGCCTTTCCTGCCCTTACGACCTTCACGGTGGTTGGTGACTGGGTATTGGCTGCCAGGGCACGACGCTTACTTGCTAGCTGTTATATGGCAGGACAGGCAGTCAGGTAGGGAGATGTAGATAGCAGCAGCTCCTGAAAGCTTGCGATCTGAATCGTGTCTGGTGGATTTGGTCGACTACAATAAAGGGCCGAGACTGGCCAGATGGTATGGGGGCCTACGTAGCGATGGTCGGGCAGGTGTGTGCAGTGGCATAAGAGACTCTTTCGCTTCCAGTGCAAGCTGCAAGGGCATTACAGCGTCTGCAGCCAAGAACTGCCAACTGTAATGCATGATACGTACACGCCAGCTCACACGGCGCAGCTTGTACCCATTGTCCTTCAATGCATACGTCCTGGTCACTGACGCATGACTATACCGGCAGGCGCCCTGGGCTCACTGCACGGCTTCCATTCAAGCCCAAACTTCCTTAGTTGGCGGTACTCTGGTTGCAGCTGCGCGCAGGGGCTGTTTGCTTCTCCGCATGAAGTGCACCGGTACCCCTCTGCACTAAGCCACCGCCACTGCCAGTGCTTCCGCTTTGGCCGCCTCCGCCGCCACCGCCGCCGCCCCCTCCGCGCCCACCGCCGCAGCCGCCCTGTCCCATTCGTCCAGCGGCCACCTGTCGAGCGGCGTCAGTCCAGGCAGGCTAATTTGTATGTATGGATTTACAGTTTTGGTCCCCTTCCAGGGCCCAGCCCCGTCCCACTCGGGAGA
>VFQN01002796.1_pt1 | contig 26156 bp, 22 predicted proteins | sample 3512371 | NCBI WGS metagenome assembly VFQN01 (sample SAMN10412370, study PRJNA504923) | tailings metagenome | isolation source: Replicate 2 from Balatoc abandoned mine | place: Philippines: Itogon, Benguet | collected 2017-08-28 | reverse complement strand
TTGACAATTTCGAAAGTGTTGACGTTTAACTTCACAAGAGTCTTGGCGAACTTCATACACAAGTTCCAATACTCGCGATAGTTGATCTTGGTGTACTCTTTTGGGAGTTTACCCTATTCACAAGATTACTTAAATCTTTTCGAAAATAAAAACAACCTAACTTACATTTACAGGATTCTTATAGCACAAAGCAGGCTCATTTCCGAAGCGATCCACAACAGATTGGAAAACTTCAATAACGGTTTGAGCTGGCCATGCAGCAACTCCTTCCTTCGCGATTCTTGGTTCGAGGTATCCATTTGGCTCAGTCACAAAGTACTTTCCTGACATATCTGATATGATTGATTGATCTTTTTAGTGTGATAGGATCCAATGAATCTTTTTCTTTTTGGTGTGATGTTGTGAAGACACGAGGCGAACAACACCAAATATCCGATTCAACTCAGTCATCACAGAAATCCGAAAACTCTGAAAAGGCGAAGAATTCGGGTTAGTCAGTAATCCGAATCCGAAAACCGAGTTTTGTTGTTGTGTCTTTGTGGTTTTGTGGCGACAAAGAAGAACTTGATAAAGGTTTTGAAGGGAATTAATAAATAATGAAGTATATTGCTGCTTATGCTTTACTCTTGTTAGGTGGAAATGAGACTCCATCTGCAGAGGATGTCACAACCTTAATCACCTCCATTGGTGGTGAAGTTGACGAGGCTCAATTACAAGTCTTGTTCACTGATCTTGAGGGAAAGAACATCCATGAATTATTAGAGAAGGGTCAGAAGGACTTGAAGAGCGTCGTCGGTGTTGCTGCTGCTCCTGCCGGTGGTGCTGGTAAGAATTTGGTTTGACTTTGCAGTCGGATTGTAATTGCTTGTTTTTTAGCTCCAGCTGCTGGCGCCGGTGCCGCTGCCCCTGCTGCTGAGGAAAAGCCAAAGGTTGAGGAAGTCGATGCTTTAGATGGTGGTATGGATATGTTTGGTGGTGGAGGAGGAGGAGGAGACTATTAAGCACTCCATTTTCCCATATAACTGTATACATATTGCGCTGAACTTAACATAAGCCAAAGTCCCTTCAAACTACCTCTTCTTCTTATATTACATATTTACACTGAGCAAAAGGATGTGAAACATATATTATCTAATTCGGGTGTTAAACCGAATAGTGGCTGAGAATATTGTCCATCTCCTCCTGTTGTCGTTTCCGCAGTTGAGCCAATTTCTTCAAGGCATTCTGTCGATTCATCTCTATTTTTCTACAAAACAAGATAAAGTTGATCAAATAGAGCGGGATAAAAATCTTTACCTTTTCAATTCTTCATCAATGTTCAGTGATTGAATTGAGGTGTTGTTATTCTTGTTAGTTTCTCCATAAATTGTTGTGGGAGGTACAGTTAACGGGCTGGCTAAGTACTGAGAAGTTGAGGTTGTGGTTGTTGATTGAGTCGGTTCAATGATATCAACCATAGATAAATCAACTAATTGAGGAATAGTCGCGGGCTTGGGTGGCTTATATTCTGTGAAAATAACATTTTCCCTCTTTCCAGTGGAACTGCTCTCTCTTGCTGCAATCCCATCAGACTTTGCAGGATTCATTTGATTGGAAATCGAGGGAGGAAGTGACTTCAAAGGGACCCTCTTCTGTTCCAACCATTCATCCTCTGCGATAGTGATGAAATCATCATCTATTACGTTAGAATTTCTTGAATCTCTTATTGAAGGCTTGTTTCTCGATTCCAACCATTCATCGTGATTCACTGTGATTGGTTGCAATGACTGGAACTGTGTTATTAAATCCTTCAAAGCAACTACCAATACCTCCTCGTCTTGTGCGAGATTTCGCTGGTTCCGTGCTGATTCTTTCGATAGTTTCAGGAAATTGTAGAAAGCGATTACTTTAGGATGCGCTCGAACTGAATTTGCTGAAAACCCTGTCAAGATTAAGCCTTCCAAGGAGGTTGCTCTCGAGAGAGCAACGTAAGCTTGTCCATACTCGAAAATACGATTGAAAGAAACTTCTAAGTAAGGAATCGTCATTCCTTGCGACTACAGTACATTGCCCTCAAGAAAAGATCCAAAAACACCGATACCTTACCTTATGAATAGAAATCGCCCAAGCTAACATTAAAGGAATCTGAACTCTGGAAGCTAATACCCTATTATTCATAACAAACAAATTAAAAGGAAGGGATCATTATTGAATCAGAGCTTACTTGTCACCCAACTTAACATCCCACGTATGCTCATTCAAAGTCACTGTTTCTTCTGTTCTCTCTCCTGCAATAATTATTTGAAATTTGACAACAGGAAGCATTGGAAAGTAATTCGACTTCCCGTTCGATTTCTCAAATCCTATCACTGTCCCTCTTGTTCCATTTACCAAACCTGCTTCTGTCTCTAAGTTCTTTAACAACATGACTTGTGCTCCGAGTTTTAACATGAGCATTTGAGGAGCTTTGGTACCAGCCCTCAGTTGACTTAAATAAGGATCCCTTCCATCATCTATAGCATTGAACTGAACTGTCTTATCTTCTATTTGCAACCTTTGCAACTCCTTTAAATTATAACTATCAACATCATTGTTGGTGCTAAACAACTTTGTTGGACGAATCCTAGTCTGGGACACAATATTGCTACTATTCGCACCAGAATCTTTCATCATTGCTCGAATTTCATCCTCTTCCTCTTCTTGTCTTTTGAGCAAGAGAGATTCATGAACTTTCCTTGCTAATATTTGATTAATTTGAGGTGTAACTTGCCCTTGTCTCAACGAATTTAACACATTTAAAAAAGTAGGATCATCTTTCTGCCGGAAAACTTTATCCAACAAAATCACACTTCCTGACGGTTTAGCAGATTGTAAAGAAGAAGTCATGAGACCATCTCTTGTGTTGATATCTTGACTTCCAAATAATTCCTTCCATGCATCTGATTCAAAGCAAAAACTTGTGTTCTTTCCTACACCGATCGGTGGTAATTGAAAGAAATCTCCGCACAGAATTAATTGAATGCCTCCGAACGGAACAAGCTTTCCTCGAACTCGGCGACCTATAAAGTCCAATTTATCAAATAATTCTGCTGATAACATTGATATTTCGTCGATTATTAATATTTCGGTATCCTTCCAACGTTGGCTTGCATATCGATTTTTAGCAATCATTCCATAAAGGGTTTCAAGGTTTTCACTTCCTAGACCAATGCCACTCCAGGAATGGATCGTTAATCCTCGTATATTACAAGCAGCAACACCAGTTGGTGCTGTAATTGCAACTTTACTTGACAATCCAAGAAATTCAACCACGTCTAGAAGAACTTGTAAGATATAACTCTTTCCTGTGCCTGTTTCCAAGAAGCAAAATCAAAGATATTAGGAATGAAAAACACCGCCTTACCAGCAGCCCCTGTATAGAAGACAGATTTTCGTTGCATGATTGCCTCCAATGCGGTCTTCTGAGAGGATGAGAGCTGATATGTTTGAGTTAGCTTTTCGAGTTTTGCTGCACAATCCTCGATGTCGTTCGAAGAGTCTCCTTTTGCTTTGTAACTATCTCTATATTCATATTCACTGCGATAGGCTGGAGAGGAAGATCTTCTTGTTGGGGTAGGGTTAGTAGAGTAAGAGTTGGAAGGTGGTGGTGCTTTAGATAAGAGAACTGTCTTCGGGAGAACTCGCTGTTTCTTCGCTACTGCGGGATTTTGGTCAACTTCAGTGTTTGAGCGTTTCAAATAGTTACTTCTAACTTGCAAGTCTGGTGATTCATTTGATCTCGGATGAACATAAGAAGAGAATGGATTGGAAGACTGTGAGTGATCAGAAGATGGCAACGAAGAAGGCCCTGGCTTTTGAAAGTACGAATTTAAGCTAACTTGTTGCCCTTTGACTTGACTTTTTCTCATTGCGATGAAGAAATTTACAATCTAGCAATGTTTCATCTATTTCAAAATTGAAATCAGTCAGATCGAATTACCGATGAACGATCGAGTTCTGAATCGTTTTTTCAATGCCAACTAAAAGCAGAAAATAAATTAATCATTATCCTTTTAGAAACTTTCTATTGATCAATTTAATTCAAATTTCTTAATCAATTTAAACTCATTCATCCACGAAAAAAGAAAAGAAAAAATTAGTTTTAACTAAACCAGAACCTTCTTCTTTGTTATGTGGAGTCAAAGTACAAATGCAGGTAAGGGTGGAGCACTCAACAGGCAAGGACTCGTATTATGAGGCACAAGAGGTGAAAGCAAGAAAAAGACAAAGATTGACACTAAGGAGGATGAAAAAGAAAATGGAAATGAACAGATGATGAACTTAATAATGATCAAAATCCATCTTTGTCCTGACTGCAATCTTCATTCAGCTTATGCAGCAGCGGCAGCAGCTTCATCACCTCCTGATATTATTGATTCAATCACTTCTGCAGTCGATCCTCCAACTAATTGCTCGTGTTCAGCAAATGATAATTGATCTGCTTGAATAATTGGTGTAGATAAATCAGGTTGATTTAATTTTAATGATTTTTCTAGTTCATCTAATTCTTTTTCCCATTCTTCATCAGAATTCTTTTTACCATAACGAATTTTTTCAATTTTTTGTAATGGTTTTTCATACGCTTGATACCATTCTGATTTTTCTTTCCATTCGGGGAAATCATCAAAATTAACATAAACACCAAATTTATTAGAATCAGGGTTAGATAAAAATGGAGCAGGTAATTCTTTATCAATATCTTCATCAAATCCTTTCATTACACCAATTTCCATTTCCATTTCTTTAATATCTTCAGCACGATCTGTTTCTAGTTGTTTTGATTCATCACCAAATTCTAAATCTAAACTTAATAAACGTCTCCATGCACCTTGTGCCATATCATCACTTTCAGTAATCCATGGAGCATCAGAAAAAGAATCCACAATAGCTTCATCAAGACCCTCCATGACAACATCTTCATCATACTCTACAAGATCGTCATCTTCAGAGTCGTCCTCAAAATATTCCTCCTCTGGGGCAGCGAAAGGCTTTCCACGCCACCACACTAATGTGGCAAGTGGGTCGTAGTCATAATCGTTATCTTCATCATCATACGCGACAGCTTCCTCGTCATCCTCCTCCTCTTCATCAGCATAACTTTTCATACTAAAATCATCATCAGTTAAACTAAGTGTTGCAGAGGATGAGTCTTCCTCCTCATCAGGCTCGCCTTCGTCAATATTACCATAGAATTCTTTTAAATCGGCAAAATCACTATCATCTTCATCAAAAGCTTCAGCTTCAACATCTTTAGGAATTGGTAACATAGAAAACTCAACTTTGCCTCCATCAATATCTAAATTTTCCAATCTTACACGAACAACATCACCGGCACCGAATAAATCCTCCAATACTGTTTGATTGCGACGATCGATTTCTAACACAGTTCTCAAGGTTTTCAATAAATCTTGTGGGATCTGATTCCTTCGGACCAAACCTATGCAACACCAAATAAGAATTTAAAGATACAGAGATAGGTAGAAGAAAACATACCGACGGCATCATATCCGGCAGGTCGAACAAATATACCAAAACTATTCACATTTTGAATAACTGCTTGAATCCATTTTTCTTCAGGGAAATTAACAAATGCTCGAACATCAGGTCGTGGAACTGCTGATAATACCATTTTCTTTGCTTCAATATTTAAGTCTTCAACCGTAACTTGTAAGACAGATCCAGGTCTACATAAACGGAAGGAAGCAAAAGAAATAAGGACGAATTCTGAAAACTTCAAGGAAAACTTACGGGTATACATCTTTTAAATTATTTTTCACTGGTAATTTTGATAATGGTACTAATCCTTGTACACCATATTCTTCAACTTTGACAAATAAACCAAAGTTATGTACGCTGACGACTGTAGTATTATAAGATTTTCCGATAATTTCTTTACCTTGTAAATCTGACCATAATGAATCATCACCTTGTAATGAACCTTTCTCTTGTAATACAACACCAGCAATTTTACCTGACTCTTGTGAAATATCAGTTAATGATATTTTTATTGTTTCAGTGGATTTATTATCTAGCATTGACTTTAATTGATCATATTGTTTCCCTCCTAATTTAGACTTTGGTAATAATACATTAACACCTTTAGAAATATCAACGAAGATACCAAAAGGATGGGAACTAATAAGTTTTGCGTTAAATTCTTGGCCGACGGCAAATCCTGACAGGTCAGGTTTGTATGCCTTGGATCTTGAAGAAGAGGAAGGAACTGGAGGTTCCTCGATTGGCAATGAAGTAGTAGGAGTAGTTGCACGTTCAGCTGATGCCATAGATAACTTCATCTTTGCTGCAACAGCTTCACTGTTACGCATCCATTTATTTAAAAATAATTTCGAAAATCTTGGTGCTTGATGAAACGCGACACATAAATGTATTACTAGAAATAACATTAACATCATCTTTCCTCTCATTTTTATTGTCTAGACCGAAATTATCAAATCATTGGAAGATATCCAAGTCAGTTCAACTCACTTCAGGAAAAAAAGAAGTCTTTTACCTTTGTTGGCATCCTCTTTTCACAATTTTCAAAAATATTTTTTTCCTTTATGAACCCACACTAAACAAATCTTTTTCAATAAATAGTCTTGGAGTTGTAATGATGAAATCTCTTCGTTCTGTTTGATGATTTCTGAGGTATGTCTTTTGGTTGATGTTTATCTCCACAATCTGCGTAAGTGCAGCTTAGACAAGTCCAGAAAAAATCAAATTTTCAATAAATCGATTTTATTTACATACGTCACTCTTTTTTAGAGTTTCGAAACTTTTCGTTTTTATTATACGTTGCTAGTACTTTGTTGATTTTTGTAATTCTGATTCTCCTTAAATTTGTGAGGATCAGCTAGCTATTCTCCTACTTTCATTACTCTTTGATAAGAGGAAAGCATGTCGACCTTGCAGATTGTACCACCTATTTTAGTGACTCCACCAAAGAGAAGTCCAAAGAAAAAAGTCCTTTTTTCACAATTTCCATTGTTGTCAGATGATTTACTCTTTGGGATATTATTCTCAGGATATTTGGGTTATAGCTATAAAGATTTATTTCATTACAAGATGATTTCCAAACGTATTTGGTATCTTGGAAGGAGAAGAATTGGATTATTAGAGTTGGATGGCAACGATATGGAGCGCGTTTTGCAATTGATGGCCGATGAACGGGGATTATCTAAAGTCGTCTCCCTAAAGGTGAATTTTTCAAACGTCGAATTTACTCCAGGGATAGTCAAAAATATTCTTACCTGGAAATCATCGCTTAAAAATATTAGTTTTCGTGGTTCCATGATTGATGATGTTTCTTTGCTCCAGTTATTATCTCCTGAGTTTGTTCAACTCATGGATGAGAATGAGGGGAAGGAAAATGCGCTGACCAATAATTCCCTTGTTGATCAACCTTGTCCTTTTCCTCACTTAGTTTCCTTAGATCTTTCTAAAGATACTAAAGCTAAAAGTCATTTAATTAATGACACAGGACTATCCATGTTGACTCATTACCCCAATCTTTTGTGGATCTCATTAGCTTACACCAACATCACAGATCAGACGATTGCATTGATTTGTTCCTCTCTCGTTCAATTAAAACATCTGAGTATTCAAGGTTGTTACGGTGTAACGAACGCGTCTGGTGGGTATTTGCGCCTGACTTCCTTACTTCGATTAGATGTGAGCAACTGCCCTTTACTAGGTCAAGACTTCTTTGTTCAAGTCTTTGGAAATAAGCGGTAAAATACTATTTTTTGTAATTCCTCTTCTCATTTCTACGTAATTTTAGCGAACCACTCTGCCAATCGTTAGAACTGCTTTCTTGTAGTTTCCTCCCAGAGTTTACCATTCGCGAGTTGCGCTTAGTTGCTACATGCCCAAAGCTTCTGGCTTTAGAATGCAGATCACGTCATCAACGTCAGGTAATCTTCAACTAATTCTCATTCACTGTCTAATATTATTGGTAGAACTTGATCGGAGCTGTGGAATTGATGGAACTTCGCCAACGAATCAAGGTCTTAATTATTGACCATAAAGATCAAATCGAATATCTACGTTATAAACCAACGATGATGCCAACCGAACCGCACTTCCCTGCTCTTTGGTCATTTTATGATTGGCCATATCAGAGTACGAGTAGATTGTTGTAATCTGATTGAAGCTAATGCTCCCGCAATTAAGAATTAGATTCAATTGCGGAGAAAGAGCTTAGTATTCAAAAATAAACTTAATAAATAAACTACCGTACATTCCCGTAAATCTAACGATGAGGGGGAAAAGATGTATTACAAGTTACATGCCATCAGAATCTCATTTGACTTTCATAAACCTTTCTCCCTAGAGTGTTAACACTGTTTTGCTGACTATAGTAGGAGCGAATAAAGATCAACCTAAAAGGAAAACTTATATAAATACAATATTTATTCTATATAAGTTATTTTTTCATTATTTATTAGAATCATTTAATCTTTCCTATCAATGTAAATGGAACTTTTCCTTTCTGTTTGGATCTTTGTAATGGAAGTTCAATAATATTCGTATAATTTTCAAATTGAATATTAAATCTTGTGGTGTGAAATTTTCTTCTTTTCATAGATAATATTACACCATGACCATATGTTGGTACAAATATTTTCCAACCAATTAATATTGAGGGATTATCAACAGATAAATGTAATATTTGTGAATGCATCATATTTTTAGTTGTTGGTAAACCTGAATCACTAACACCAGCTATACTATAATTACTTCTTGCACTAATCTCACTAATGGGAGCTAAACCACGATGATTATTACCATTACTGGTTAATGATCGTGTTTCACTAAAGGATTTACTCATTCCACTCGCTGTTGAATAATTTCCTGAATAATTATCATCATTTTCATCATCATATTCATCTTCTTCCGGTATTTCATCTTCCTCTTCTTTTTCTTCAATTTTACGTAATAATTCATTAAATCCCGTATCTGGTGTTAATGGGCTGACATGATTTGCGTTCGACTTCGTCGCTTTATTAGGAGTCGTCAATGCGGATGACTGTGGAGAGGTTTTTGTTCTTTGTCCGTTGTTGTGTAATGGAGGAAGATTCACTGTAGGAGAAGTCTTTGGACGAAGCAAAGCCACACTTTCTTCCCGATATGGTGTCGTAATTGCAGAAATATGAGCATCCAATGGACTCTACATGATCAATGAGAAAAGAGTTAGGAGGAATAGAAAAGAAAAGCTTACCGATCTGGCAACTAAACTTAAATTTACATGATTTAACTTGGCCTCTTCAGAAACGGAAGGTACTGCTTCGGATGGTGCAGGTTTTGAATGTTGGCACTTTTCTCTCTTTTGCTGCTCAGCAATGACGAGAGGATTTCTTTGATACGAGATATAAATGGAAGAAAGAATTAAATATCCAAAGAAAAACGATAAAAGAACTTCTAATCGTAGCGATTTTACAATAACTAATAAATAAATTTTTGCATTTACCCAATCTTGATTTATTAATGCATTAAAGAACAATTGTGAAGAGACAGTAAGATCAACACAACTATATTTGACTACATCGCATCCACGGAGGAAACTGTCATTGATGAAAAAGTAAATGTTGGAAAATAAACAAAATAAAGAATTATGGGAATCATTTAAACTTTCATGGAAACCAATAGAGTAAACTTCTTTGCAAACTAAGAACTGATCTGAAGAAATCTGAGATAATGCTCTCAAATATTCTGCATTGAAGATGGATTGAAACAAGTGATGAAAATATTGAACCATATGACTTCTCTTTTCCTTTTTCTTCTAAATTACTGTTCGTTTTCAATAGTAGCAAAGTGAGGATTCAAGAGTTTAATTTTTGGTATTAATATTTTTTCACTGTTCGTTCAACAGTCCACAACTCTAACTGTGAAATGATCCAACAAAATTCGATAAGGTAGCCGGTAGAGAAAAACTTGATTATCTGAAAAGGCGAATATTAAGAAAATCGTAATAATTACTCTCCTATGATTTCTCAATCTTCTCTTCAAACCGTTTCCTGTCTTGAAATAAATGAAATCTCTGATGGTTTCACAAACAAATTCACCCACTGATCAAGGGATGGAAATTGAAGATAACTCTGATTGGAAGTATTGTGGAGAATATTTTACGAAAAATAGAGAAAAACGTGATGGTCATACTTACAAAGCTCGTCGAGATTTTCATCGAAATCATAGTGTAAGAATTTTACGAAAAGACAATGCACACTCAGAACAATTTCAAACATCCAATCAGCAAGCAAATGAAACTGGAATTACAGAAATTGACGATTTCTTTGATGAAGGATTTTGTAAACTTCCTCCTGGTTTTCGGTGGAATGTTGATCGATCTTTTAATCGTCCAGAGATATGGGATAATGTTGAAGATATACTACTCAACAATGCTGTGAAAATTAAACCTCGTTTCCATAGGTATAGTGGTATCTGTGAGTATGATTATGAGATTCCTATTATTGGTCATACGATTCATCGAAATAACAATTATTCTGAAGATTATGGTTATGGTGCTCCATCAACAAAAGCTCAAAGAAAAAATAAATTTATGATAGATAATTGGTATTATTTTCGTGGAAAATTATATGATCCACATTATTTATATCTATATACACCATTACAAAAAGAATTAAGAAAAGTTTGTAATTTTCTGCCAAATAATCGTTATGATCCGCAATTGCAAAAGGGAAAAAGAAATGAATCAAAATTAAATTGTATTGCTATTTCTAAAATGACTAAAACCAAACAAGAGTACATTGAAATCGATCTTGGTCAGATCTATGAAATTACTAATATTGGTACTTTAGGAGGATATCCTAGTCGCGTTCGACCTTTATCATCGTGTTATGATGTCAAAGAGGAAGAGAACGGATCTTTATCGTTATATAAACGAAATATGAGAACCCCTTTATATGTTGTTACGAGTGACTCAGAACTTTGTTGGGTGACAAAATATCGTATTAGTTACAAAGACATTGCAACAAAGAAATGGAGACATTATTCTCAACCTTTAACAGGAAATCGAGATATTTCAACAGAAGTTATTCAAAATATTTCTATTCTTACACGTTCATTAAGAATTATCCCTTTAGAGTATCATAATGCGAAGTCTATGAGAGTTTTAGTCTATGGTCAGTCATTCTCTTCTGAAGAAAGCTTGATGAATGCTGGCAAAGCAAAGGTAGAGACTGAAGGTATTGAAACAATCACGTACACTATTCGATATCCTGAAAAGAAAAAAGTTCTGGATGGGTACAGAGGAGGTTGTCGATGTGATTATTGTTTAGGTCTCTGCAATAAAAAGAAGCTATTAAAACAATTCTTAAGAGATGAGCTATCTTCTCTTGATGAACATAATCGATGTTCATCATATAGTAGTTTTTATGACTATTGTTAATTTTATTAACTAAGAAAACCTGTCGAGTAAATTCGCTCTTTCGTTTCAAATCTTTTGGCAAGTCGGCAAGGCGGACAAGTGTCCGAGCGTTTCACTTCTCTTTTCCGCAATTTTTTGACAAGTGACAAGTGCAACAAAGAGCAATCAATAAAGGATATCAGACTGTCGAACCAATAGAATGCTTGGTATTTGTCTACTTTCGGTACTTCTACTTTTGGTCAAAGTCCAAGCGAATCCTTCGATCTACTTGGTTCAACCAAAGCAGGAAGGTAGTTACTTCACTGCTCCTAACAGTGTTATTGCTCAAGTTCCATTAGAATATCAGTTATTTGGAATTGCACAACCTCTTTCCTTCTATGAATTTTGTTTTACTGTAAAATCAAATCATTTCGCTACAATCATTGTGAAAGAAACATGTTTACCTGCTAATAACAATCAACTTGTTCTCAATCAATTAAAAGAAGATGAATACTCTCTGACTTATTACCTTCGAGAGAAAAATGGTAATAATTGGCAAGAAGTACCATTATCACTGACATCAAATGTTTTTACTGTATTAAGTTATGAGAATGCATTACCCAAGATCGAACTCCCCGCGGTTATTGGTGATACCATTAACATTATATCAAAGGAAGAAACCAAAACCGGTGAATTAGTCATTGATTATATCTATAGTAAAACTGCTTTAGATATTTCTAATTTTGCTGTATGTGGTAGAATCATCGATTCTCTTCGAAATACTGTTAAACTTCAATGGACATGTCTTGGTCCAAATGATCGTCGATTAGCATTAAGTAATTTAAATTTAGGTAAATACACCATTGATTTAATCTTAACTGATATGAATATACAAAGACAAGGTAAAAATGGATTCTTATTATCGACACAACTGACTAAGACAATTATCGTTGATGAATTACGTAATGCATTACCGAAGTTATCTCTTTATAATCCATTACAAGAATATGTTATTGACCCTAATACTGGTAAAGCAGTCATACAGATTGCATTTCAAGTAAATGGTATACCATCAGCATTACAACAAGTTGGTGTTTGTATTCAAATTTTATATGATGATAATAATAATCAACATACAATAGGACAAGAAATGTTGAAATATTCGTGTTTACCGATTAATAATAATGTTATTACGTTACAAAATGTTGATATTGGTTATTATAAAGCACAAATGGTCTTAGCTAAAGTAATTAATGCAAAAGATTATTTCCCTGAGAGTAAAGTTGAATTTCCTATTATTGTAAATAAACCTGTTGAATTTATACCATCTTATCAATGGCAACGATTGCATGTTTGGCATACTATACCGTCTGGTATTGAGACGCAGTAAGTAGAGATTGTTTATTTCATGAAATTTTTCAATCTTTCTTCTCTGTTTAGTCTACCACTTGGTCCTGGAACCTTTCAGAAGGAAGCTCGTATCCCAGAACCTTGGAGATTGCAGTTAACAATGCCAGATCCTTGTAAATATTTCTTAAGAATGGATGTGAAACGAGATACATCGATTGCTCATATCTTGTAAGTCATTCTTCTTTTTCTTTAATTCTAAGTTGTTATTTATCTCTTTCTATTACGAATTCTTTAGGAAAAAGGCAGCAGATCAATGTGAACAGAATATTTCATGCTTTAAGTTAAAAGTTGGTGATAGGTACATAGATTCTTCGGATAACATTAGTAATGTCGAGAATACCAACTTATTTAATGTTGAGAAAGATTTATTGCTTGATGGAAGTTGTAGCACTCCAACAGTACAATTGTAAATTTATTTATATTTCCGATTTTTTGGGGAAAATATTTGTGCACTGCACAACTGCAAGTGCACCAAATTGTACACAATTTTAGGTCAAACAAGAAAGACGAAATTTTTTGGTGTGGAAATTTGAAGAAGGGTAGAAGAAGCTCCATCAAAAGCCTTTTCTAAGCTCATTAAACACGGATGTTGGTGTCTTTGAAGACATCCTTTCTTCTGAAATCAGGTTATTAAACTTTGTACAATTTCTGTCTGCCGCGCGTTCGAGGAGCAAATGATCCAACTTTGTCAGTTATGCTACTTTTCAATCATTTTATTTAATCTGTTGTGTTTTGGGTTCATCTCGTCTCCATGGCCAGGTCGTTTGGGACGAAAGACTCACTCCTATCAAACCATTCGACTGAGAATCTACCTAATGACTGGAGCAACTCCAAATGAAAAAACCAAGACATCTAAGAATTATAAATCAGGATTCATAGATACCAATTCTTTGGTAAAGTCTCCGCAAAGGAAAGAAATTCAAGAGGTCGTTCAGAGCAATGTAACTATGAGGAGTGTTGATCCTTCTCTGGAACAAACTATAACCAAACAATATCTAGCCATTGTTTTAGATCGATCTTGGAAACTGGTTCAAGATTTAATCAATGATAAAGGTTTACAATCATGTGAAGTTGGATTAAGAGAAGCTACAAGTCTTTTAGTTTTGGCTACATTACGTGGTGCTGCTGATGTTTACGCTTCCTCAAAAGCGACAGTTGAATGGATGTTTCGCTCTGCTGATGTGAATCATGATGGTCAATTAACCTATGTAGAATGGTATGACTGGCTGATGCAGCGTGATAGGTCGAATAATTATGAAGAAGGTGGTAATTCCCTCATACAAGCTTTTAATCCTGTAACAGGAGAAAAGATCATTTTCCCACCTGATCCAATGATATTAGATTTAGAGCAAGTATTATCTCATGCAGTAACAAGTTTATACTACACATCTAGATTAAGTGATGATCCAAATGTGTTAATTGCTGCCTATATTTCAGCAGGAATGACACCTGGGATTTTAGATCCTTCCTTTAGCGGAACGATGTTAAGTCGTTTACCTGGGGTGATTCGAGAATTAATTATTCATGCAATTACACTTGAAGCAACAAAAATAACAGCTGCATCATCGTCATCCTTTTTTCTTCCCGCATCGCCAAAGCCTGCTTTAGCTGAAGGAGAGCAAACCAAGGTCAGTAAGAAGCCTGCAAAAGCTTCAAAAACCCTCAACGCAACATCTACTGTCTCTACTGTTGTCTTACAACCGTTTAACATGGATAGGAAATCTTATTTACAAAGCTATGGATATAAACGACACAAATTCAAAAAGATTATTCATGATATCGCTCCCCCTCCTCTTGATACGAGTAAATCAACCTCAGTTCGAAGCCAGCTGCTTCCTTTATCTTCAAGCGCCCTTATTAGTCCTTTAAATGTGACAAACTCCCTTCGTCATAACGAAGCATCTTCTGGGTTTCTCCCCTCTGAAAATACTGATTTAACTTTACCGGAAAAGAAAAATTTGGTGGGAAAACGCGTGGTTTACATCAAACCAAGGAAACGACCAACTCTTCAACCGACTTTACAAGCGAAATCTCTTGTTCATCAACATCTTGCTCATACAAAACAAGTTGTGGAGGATGTTCTTCTGACTTTACCTTCTTCTAATCGAGATATCTCCAATGCGATGAAAGCCAATCAAATCACGAATTCTTCCGTATTTGTCAGTAAAGCAGCCCCCTTTCCTCAAGATGACGATGACGTTGGTATAGTCACTTATGATGGATACGATGTGATGATCGAACCAACCAGTGCGGCAGATCATGACTCGGAAATTATTTCAGAGAGTGTAATTCATCGCGAAAATAAGTCTAATAACGAAATTCCGAGGAAAGAAAACTCTTGGAAAGTTTCTGCTGTTATAGATGCGAGTGATGGTTTAACATTAGGTAAATTGATTCACTTTCGTTCTTTTTATCAATCCTCTTTTATTTTATCTTTGTAGAAAATCAAAACCTTTATAAGAGAGAAATTGTTTTGAGAATGTCAGCAAATATTGAAGAACGATCTGTTGCGTTGCCTCAATCCACCTTGAAAGCCTCACCCTCATCTTCTCAATCTTCGCCTGCATCTTCTTCGCTTCTATCACCTTCGATCGCTTCGTCAACACCCGCTGCGTCATCGATTGTCATCGAGATTGATGAAGATAATGAAGAGTTAATTCGTTCATATGAGCGATTTATACAAGAAATGAATCAATTACAAGAATCTATTACTGAATTTGATGATCAAGAATGCAAACAATTACGTCAGGTGAGATATTCAAACAATTCTATCTACACATCGGGTGCTAAAGCTCTGTTCTCCAGTTGCTCACGAATCGGTTACAAGAAATAGGCCCTAATCAAGAATCGATTATGGCAATTATTCTTTCTTTGCGATTATCAAGGTTACAAAACCTTCAGCGGGATAATGGATCTCTCTCCTCTTCGTCGAATCTGTTTCCATCTCCTATTCCAGCTTCTTCCTTCCCAAATTTTGGAACATCTGCTTCATCACTCTCCCTATTATCTTCCCGAACGCAAGATCATTACAGAAAAAATCCTCATCATCCCTCTCATATCTTTCATAATCGCAAAAAGTTCTTTAAAGCATTTCAACAACAATTAGCAATGGAAACAATCCAAATCTGGTCACCACTTTCACATCAGGTACATTTGTAACTCAGTTTCTTTACTTTTGTGTCTTATCGATATTTCTATGTTCATGTAGTTTGAATTTTCGAAACTATTACCTGAGTTAGAATTACAAAGTTTTTATTATTTATTTCCACGTTCCTTTCATTCATTTTTAACATGGTATCAATTATTTTATCCATTAGCGAATCGTATTATCCAAAAGTTTCAAGGTCAATTTGTATCAATAATACGTAATGATCCATTAATATTAAAATATTGTAATAAAATGATTATTGATTCAAGAATTAAAAGTGAACATTCTTCATATACAAAAATGTTTCAACAAGCTAAACAACGTGATGATTTATTTGATTTAATTGGTATTCGTGTTATCTTTTCTGTTATTTCTCATTCTACTACGACGCCTACATCCTCTTCTCGGCGGAAGAGGAAAAATAGTAATATCGAAGTAGAAGATTCCATCGTTACAGTAGATGTTATTAAATCAAATGAGAAGGTAAACGAAGTCGAGTCAGATGGTTATGAAGATGCTCTGTACGATACTTCAGAAGATGATGATGACAGTGTTGGTCATGAATTTAGTGAAGAATATCGACAACATTACAATGATACAGAAATCATTATTTCTAGAAGTAATAAACCAGTCGCTGCGGAGGAATTACCAGAAGAAATCACGCAGCACCTTGAAGAACTTCGACAACGTCGACTCGAACAGAGGTTTCAGAAGCAAACTGGAAGTGGGGCAATTCTTAAGCAAAAGCGTAAAAGAAAAGATCAAAGTGAACATAAAAGCCGTCAAGACATTCCCTTTGATACTACAAAGCAGAAAGATAATAGAGGAGGAAAAGGATCTCCAACTGGTGTATTAAATACGATGACAGTCGAGGAATGTTTGGTTCTGAATAGAATTAAGGAAATTGTGAAGGAGTTGACCGAATGGAATGAAGATTCAAGCCGATTTAAGGATTATGTTACTCATCCGAAAGCGTCAGGATATCAATCGATACACATGAATTTTGTGCATCAACCCACGAAATTTCGAATTGAGGTAAGCTCATCTTCTCTCTCTAGACAAATTTCTCTTGTTCATTTCTATGTCTCTTTAGTTACAAATCAGATCTGAAAGAATGCATTATAATGCTGAATTCGGAACTGCATCTCATAAATATTACAAGGCATTGTTACTCCCCTCATCTATCAAGCGTTAAGAGGCTCTGCGCGTTGCTTGCCGAAGTTAGAAAAAACATATTTTGATGATCTTAAGCTTCGAACTACTGTGGAAAAGAGGGCTCAGTCAATTGTTTTTATATTAATCGTTAATACTTTAAATATTATATCTTATTATTTTCTTGTTATTCAACTGAATCTTAGGTTCATAGGTCAATTATAATACAATCTGACGATACTTCAAAATGCCAGAAAGACGAAGAAAAAGAGGGTCTATTTACAGCAACTTACACCAAAGTCTTAATGAAGAAAAGAGTCTTTAATGATTATTTTTGTGATTCGCTTACATCTTCAAATGCTGGATTATGCATGAATTCATCGAAGGAACGAATAAATCCTAAAACAGGAGCTGGGAGGTAATCGCTGATTGAATCCACACGACGACGCATAGCCTCCATATTATTCAATGCAGAAGACGATTCTTGAGTTGGAACCAGTACTTGTTGCATCGCTTGATAGACCTGATTCATCTCTGAAAGATTGACCTCTGAATTTGGTTGAGAAGAAGCAAGAGAAGCACGACTCGACATGGATGCCAAGGAAGTGGAACTTTCAAGTTGTGATAATTTTACCCGCTCTAAAGCTTCAAAAAGTTGCGAAAGAAGTCCTGCGTCACTCTTCTTCTTTTCAATTCTTCGATAATTCAACTCTTCAACAGATGTTTCATCTTCTGGAAAGGCAAATTCTTCCACTACATCCAAAAATTGACCGTATGTAACCTCTGCTGCCATGATTTAAATTTATTCTTCTGATTTCTTCAAATTGTTTAATGTAAATTGAATCTGCTATAACGTTTCAACGCTCTTTTCTCGCGATTGATTTGTCTCCTATGAAACTTCAACTAGGAAAGTGACGTATGAATAAGCGCTTTTGATGAGCGAATCTTTTTATGCACATAAAAGCGCACGAAATAAAAAATTTTAAAAAATGAATGCGACATTGATTTTCAAAACGATTGGAATTCTTCTATGGCTTGAAGGATTTTATTCGAAAGCTCCTCATTTTCTTCAACATTTTAAAACTACTAGAATTAATCCCAATAGGATTCTTGATCCAAACGACTGGGCCAATGTAACTAATGCGTTGCTCAATTCCTCTGAAGATGCTCAAGAAGAATCGACATTACAACTGAATCACTTGTATTTCCCAGAGAAGCTTTGGTTACAAGCATTTAAACACCATTCAAAGGAGGAAAGCAATGAAGTTGTTATCCAATCAAGTCTTCGCGATACAATAGTTCGACTGGATCTATCATGTAATGGATTTGATCAAAATCACTATCGAATAATATCTACTTCTTTACCCTCCTTTCCAAACCTACAAGAAATAATCTTTGATTCTTGTCCCCTTGATGAAAATGCTTTCAGAATCTTAATTCACGCCTTCCGAAAAATCTCCAATTTAACGTCACTCTCCTTGTCTCATTGCCATTTGAAGGATAAATCAATGTATTTGCTACATTCTTTTCTTCATGGAACGAACTCTTCTCAAATAAAGCATTTAGATTTGAGTCGAAATGGTATAACAGTCGCTGGACTTCAATCACTTTTTCCGTTTATTCCTAACCAAAAAAGCAAGAAAAAGCTAACACCTCTATCTATTGAGACTTTAGACCTTTCTTACAATGTGTTAGAAGATGAAGGTATTTATTATTTATGTCAAATCATCGAGAAGAATCATTTTCCTTCTTTGCGTCACTTAATTCTGAAAGAGGTTTCGTTCTAATGTTACTCTTTATTTCTTTTGTAACTTTCCTGAATAGGTGAAATGTTCAAATCGTGGAACGCTAAATCTTTTAGAGACTTTGACGAAAGTTTGTGAGGACAACCATGTCAAGCTTGCAACATTAGATATTTCAGGAAATCCATTGGTTCCAGGAAAACTTAAGTCAGCTGAGAGTAAAAGCAAGTTATTAAAGATCTATGAAACAAACTCGGCGTTGTTAAGCAATGCTATGAAGGCTACTGTGAGTACTTTCTCCCAAGCTTACACTAGCGAATCTTCCGCACAGAGTAGAAGATATTTAAACAAGAGTAAAAGTAAAAGCTCGAGTAAGAGAAATGTCAAATCTGGCCCTAAAAGTTCGACTAACGAGGGGAACAATATTAAAGCAACGAATGTGAAGTCTCAACAGGGTGATTATTATAAAGCGAGTAAGATTCTTCTACACTTTATTCGTGCTGCAAGGGATTTGAAGTTCTGCATTTTGAGGAAGACGAATCTACAATCATCCTTTTTGCAACTTTTGGAGAAAGTTTATTCGAAGGAGTATGTAAAGGAGAGAGTATTGGAATCACAAGAAAACATATTAAAGAGATGTGATTTAGGAAGCAATGATCTCACACCTTCTGAAAAATCTACTTTTCTTTCCATTGTTAATAATTCGTAAATATAATTAAATTCCAACGAATTAATTAATCTCGAGCCAATCGAAGGTCATCACATTGAGAAAATTCAAATCTTGACAATCCTGTCTTGATTTCGAGAAGACACGAACCATCAAATCAAAGGAATTCGATGATGATTTAGAGCCACTTTCACCTCTAATACATTATCTTTCATCATTCTCAGAGAATATTTTCTTTTTCAGTTCTTAAAATTGAAGCTATAATTATAGCCTGCATTGGTTGAAAATCGAAAGATTTATTCTTGAAGATGTTTTCTGGAGGAACGAAAAGAAAGTTTGATGATCTTTCTGAGGAAAGCAATGGAAATCATCACACGAAAGGAGAAGTTCAAAATCGAAATGGAAAGAATTACTCCTCGTCATCATCAGAGTTTCCTGCAAATGCCTGGGAGCAGTTTACTCTCGGTCGAAATCGTTATAATCAGCAGATTGTAATATGCAAAAAATGTGGGTTTGATCAAACGTATTCCTCCTTAAAAGATGCTATCATTCAACATCTTAGTGAAAATTGTAAGGAGAAAATCATTTCAATTGTAACCAAGAATGAACCCGCTGTTCTTGAAACTAAACAAGACCCGATAGAATCGCCAGCAGTGAATGAAATAATTGAAATTGATCTTACTTCTGTCACTCCTCCTGTTCTTCCAGTTATCACACATGCAACCTATTATGAAGAATTAAATGAGAAATTACATAATTTACAACGATTTGATGTTGCTAAAGAGAGTCGATTACAAATTCCTGCTCAATTTCGATTAAAGAAAGAAACATTAGAGGAAAGGGCACACTATAATACCAACAACAATAAAGTGGTTAGAGAATCGTCAGAATATCCAAGTAGTAATGGAAATAGTAGTTATGCTGATATCGATTCTGTTTCTTCTACCGCTGTAGGACCATCCAAGCATATCTCAAATCACGAGTCAGACCGCCAGTATACATTTAACTCACCTTGGTACTCTTACGTGAGAAGTACCATCAGTGGTTGTTTAGCGAGTCTTAAAGTTCTTGAGGTATTTTCTCTGAAATCTCTCTTTGTTGTAAGTCATTCTGTTTCGTCAAATTAGATGGAAAGAAACAATCTAATTGTGCAAGAAAATTATTCGCATGCATTAGAAACTTGGAAATGGCGTCAATCACTCCTTCTCAAAAGAAATGAGAATCGTGAATTTAATATTCAATCTACTCGATCCTATATTCAAATGCCGCTTGTTAGTAGATTTTCTAATTCATCAATTCAGAAGAAGGTAAAATCATTTAGGCCTTGCTCAATTTTAGATAACCAACGCTTTAGGTCGAAGTATTGGATGATGATGAAGAGGATGAAGATATGGATACTGAAGAAGAACAGGAAGAAGTTGAAGAAAAGAGAGACAAAGAAAAACCTATGTTCGCAAAAACATATCTAATACGCCAGCTTTTACCAAAGTGTAAAGGTGCAAGCTATACGAAAAACGCTTCAGTCAAGATTATCGTTGGTAAGCTTCTGTCATCGCCAATACTCTTTGATGTTGACATTGATTTCGTAGATAAGAAAGCTTTCAGATGCTTACAGAGGATCAACAGTATCTGCACAAATCAGAATGTCGTGACTCGAAAAGCCAGATTCAATACATCATTTCCTAAAGTATCAAGAAATCCTGCGTCCTGTTTCTTTATTAAAATTCGTGAAAATCAAGTTATGGAAGATCAAACCACATTCCGATCTCTCCCGTATCTTGGTGATGATGTTCGAATTGACATTTCCGAGTTTAATCGAATTGTTGGTCACATCCCGGGTCAAATCGAACCTGAAGTCTGTGGTGAAGCAGAGGAATTGCTTGTTGCATATTTCATCAGTCAAGGAGTAGTTGATTCTTCCTCAAAATCTATCAACTTCGAACAAGTTCATGAAAAGAATGTATTACCTGAGATTTTAGCTGCTTTAACAAGTGTGTTGGAAGTTTCAACGAAAGAGGTTCTTCGAGCGTACAAAGTCATATCAGAGAGTTATTGGTTTCGTCACGGCATGTAAGTGCTTCTCCGAACGTTCTTGAATTCTTACTTATAAATCTTCCAGAAGTGAAACCAGTAGCAAGTCAAAGGCTAATTCTTGGACCGCAATCAACCTTGACAAAGTGGGCTATTGCGAGCCACTACTTGCATTAACTGGATTTGATGAAGCCTCCTTCGACATCGATGATGAGCATAATCTACAAACAGGTGTTGGGATAGGGTTAGGAGTGATTAATTCTTTGCGCTATAACAAGATGGTTGCCAATTTTCGTGATTTCTTTTGTCGAAGATGCTATATAATGAATTGTTATGATCATTCTATTCAGCAGCCGCAACCTCAAAAGAGGATTGATCCCAATCCACCATTTTCATCGGTCTTTAATAAGTTATTATTACCCAGTGATTTTATTCGATTTCATCGAAGATCCTACTTTAATTCGAACCGATATTTAATTGAAAACTTTCCTTCCATTGCAGAAATGGAAAGAGGAAATCAAACCGAAAATTTGAAGCCATCTCTTCGAAGTCAAGAAACATTTATCAATAAACTGGAGTATGACTCGCGATCTCGAACAATTAAGATCAAAGAAAGTAAAAGCTCAGCGGGAGGAATCAAAACAAGGACCGTGACCCTTTTGAAGGATATGGAGCTGTTCGACTGGATTGAAGGTGAAGAGGATTGGGTGGATATACGTGACTTGTGTCGACCCTGTGTCCCTACTTTGCAGAAGGGTTCTTTGTTAGATGTCAAACATAGCAAGATGAAAAGGCGCCTTTCTCCACAACATGACTCGGGACTGCATGACTTCCAACCAATATTTAAGTCGGCTTTAGATGTTCGCAAAGTAACACCCAGTATTACGAACGTCGATCACCCAATTTTAAGCAATCTTGATCTTAGTAATATGGTCGAAGCGACAGAAAATCCAAATCCTCGTTCACAAACATTGAAAACTTCAATTAATTGGTCTGCTGACTCAACTACAAATATCCCATCAGCAAGTTCTAATGCTGCATATTTATCTGATGATGAGATTGTTCTGTTCGTCAATAAAGCTCCCAGAAACAATCAACCAGCATCTTCTGTTCAAATAATTCCTGGTTCTCATACTGAGAAGAGCATTATTGAAGTTGCCTCAATTCCTGAAACGACTACAAGTATTGATTCTTCCTCTGTATCCGAATCAAATCAAATTCGAAATCGTAAGTATGATTTCCAGCAATCCTTTACTCCGCCGCTGACTGATGCGGAATTGGCATTAATCGAGAAACTTTCTTCCGTTCACAAAACATTGAAACCTTTCATGACACCTTTCGATCAAAGATTACCATTCGATCAATATTTCCAGCCAAAGCTGATGGAAAATCATGGAGGGAATGTTAGCAATTTCGCGGTTAATCGAATGCTGAACTATGAAACGAAACAAGCAGATAAAGTTCCTTTGGTCAAGTTCATTGCAGAAGTGCTGCAAACACGTCAAACTTCTGAGATTGTTAGAATCATTCAAGAAAGAGATTGGCTCTTTCTGAACCAATCAAGTGATACCCTGTCTTTGATGAACGGAGATCACAATGGTTCATCTGATTTCTCGAGGAATGGTGTTACTGATTCAGCACTATCTGATTCCTTGATGGAGACCGAGATCGAAAAGATGGAGTTTGAGTTTTTTCCAGGAGCAGATGACGAAGATGACGAGCTGGTGATATTTAGTGTCAATCATAATAAGCTGAACATTAATACAAAGAATCATTCCTATCAAGCATGCGGACACCTTGGCCCGTGTACAAATGATAATAAAAACTGTATATGTGTGGTATATGGTAATTTTTGCGATAAGTACTGTTGCTGTGATCGCCAGTGCCGAAGAAAATTCCAAGGATGTAATTGTCAACGTGGACAATGCAAGACTAAGGCTTGTCCATGTTGGGCCGCAGGTCGCGCTTGTGACCCTGATCTTTGTGGTACTTGTGGTGTTAGTCTTCATCCAATTTACTTAAAGCTTCTTCAATCAAAGCTTCCTTCAAAACCCGCCTCTGAGAATCTGAATGAAAAAGTCGCTTCCAAGCCGTTCAATTCCAACTCGGTGATGAAGAAATTGAACGCTCGAGATAAACTCGCTAATTTTATTGATTTATCAACTGATGATCTTCAAGAGAAAGCTTCCCCAGGCGATCTCAAAGCATCAAATATTGTGAAGGATAGCAAGCAAAATTTATCAAATCCTTCGCCGATAATGAATCTCGATCTAGATCAATCAGTTACTCTAAAAATATGTAATAATCTTCCTTTTAATCTGCGTACACCAAAGAAAATATGTATTAAGCCATCTACAATTCACGGTTGGGGAGCATTTGCTCTCGAACCAATCGAAAAAAATGAATTTGTAATTGAGTACCGAGGAGAATTAATCTCACAAGAAGAAGCTGATCGACGTGGTATTATTTATGATAAATTAAATTTATCATATTTATTTAATATCAATGAAGAAACTGTGATTGATGCAACAAGGAAAGGAAATAAAGCAAAATTTTTAAATCATAGTGAAAATCCAAATTGTGCAACAAGAGTTCTTCAAATGTTTGGAGATCATAAAGTAGGTATCTTTGCGAAGCGTGACATCAATATTGGAGAAGAATTAACATTTGATTATTTGTATCGCAAGTGTGTACCTACTTGGGCGGAGAAGAAAACAACAACGACTAATGTTAGTAAAAATCGAAAAAATTCAAAATCAAAATCAAAATAAAAAGGATCAACTACAAAGGAAGACATATCAACTTTCATGAAAATTAAATTCAACTTTAAAAGATACACTTTATCTCTGAACCTTTTTGAAATCAATTTATGAAAGTGGCGCTCTAATCTTTTAATAGTAACGTTTAACACGAGCGCTCTAGTAGTTAAACAGAAAAGGTAATCGCGCGATTCAAGTGACTCCCCACAACAATTGGTCTCCTTAGAGGAACATAAAAATGAAAATCAGAAATCAATAGCAATAATTGTTTGGTTCTTAAATCTTCTGATTCTGAGTATTGAAGATTAATATATCAACCAACTACTTCCACATTTCTGCTTCCTTAAACTTCATTCCTACTCAAACTTGTTGAAAGAGAAATTAAATTACATTAAACTCGGAAACCATATGTAAGCGAATTTACGTTGATTTGCATAATAGATATTGCTCGACCAGCAATAGTTAAGGAATAAAGCAGATGGGTGGTTTAAAGATAGAAAAAACACAAAGAGCAAATAGACTTAACAGCGTATACAGATACGTAGGATTTCTTAGCCGGTTTGAACAGCTTCTCCTCGAACGGTATCTCCATCGAGAAGCATGACAACAAAGAAATCGTTAAAAATCGCAGGTAAATACTGCTGTTGCAAGTTACACATTTCAGAACAACAGCATGGTTGCATGACCTAATCAGAAAATCAAATTTCTTAAATGAACTTCAATCGTTTGTCCATCTCTTGTAAGGTTCGTCTTGAAAAAGTCAATACTAAATCTAATGTCCAAGATCATCTACGATTATTGTTGAAATTTCAAAAAACACCGCATCTTCTATGTTTTTCAGATATTCTTTGTTTGTGCAAATGGCTTAAGGTCGGTCAATTGAAACGATATGATATTCGTTGGTCACTTACTGGGGGTCGGGGTATTAGAGGTATTGGTTTACAGTACCCTCCAGACTCCAGCCCTAGATTAGTTGAAAGAAAATAAGTCAAGAGTGTCTCAACCTTGTAGGCTTCTAATAATCATGCAAAAGGGCCTCGATCTAAAGAGGCGGGAGTTTGATTCTGTTGCAACTTGAGAGAAATATTTTGCCGAGTTAGAAATTAAGAAAGAAAGAATTGTTGATCATTTTCTTTCATTTGTTCTTCTTCATAACCTTTCTTTTTGATTCGCAGTACACTGTGCGGTATCGTTTCCGCGTCACTTCGCCTTTCTTTTTCAGCAGGGAACCTTATCATCAGAAGTCTCAATGTCCTCTTCATCGAAATGTAATCTGATGTTTCCGATCTCCCGTACAATACCGATATCGGTATTGTACGTCTGGAAGTTACCAACTCGCATTTTGATGTTTGTGCTGCATCGAGCAAGCATCAGAGAGTCGATCATGCTGAATCACCACCCCCTTCATCTCTTGATTTGACTTCAAGCTGTTTCAAAATCGGAAGGAAATCTTTGTTTGATCTTTGCCTTTTTCTGACAATTATTGGTGCTATCGTCCACCTTATCAATGCCGATATCATTATTCCCATCAAAGTACCTCCGATCGATTATTGTGGTGTTAGGAAATACGGGCTGGTCTTTCGATAAAAATCAAAAGGGTTAATCACGATGAACAACCGAACAGGTCGGTTTGCCGGTTAGGATCGCTTGTTGAGGTGTTAGTAACACCAATTATCGCGGACTTATTAACTGCTCTTCATAGATATTGATGTTTACACAAAGTGCTTTCATACCGACCTTCTTAATGTACAAATGATTATAATTTTCCCCCTTCCAAAACCCTTTAGGGTGCGATAACAAGTTGTCATTTTTGTCCACTTTGTCATTTTTTGTCAACTACGACAAGTTGCCAAACCTGTTAGCT